>Ga0180438_10000552_pt1 | contig 71372 bp, 53 predicted proteins | sample SS_ome_12_FD_132455 | JGI IMG/M metagenome (GOLD analysis project Ga0180438, IMG submission 132455) | Hypersaline lake sediment archaeal communities from the Salton Sea, California, USA - SS_3_D_2 metaG | ecosystem: Environmental > Aquatic > Non-marine Saline and Alkaline > Hypersaline >...
GAGCCCGGACGCGGACAACTTCGGGCAGCCGGACGGCGCGAGCGGCGCGGCCTCGGCGTCGAACGCTGCGGCGGGACCGGCCCACTTCACCTCGCCGCCCGAGATCAGGACCGAGGCGTTCTCAATTATTCCGAGAGCCGGGGCACCGGGGTCAGCCGACCCGTAAACGTCCGGCTCGCAGGTAATGAGCCCGCTTATATTCTCAATAAGGAGAGTATCATCCGAGGGCAATTCATCACTCCCGCGGCAACATGGGTATGTTGATTCCGCTCTCCCGGGCCACCTTGATGGCTATGCCATATCCGGCGTCCGCATGTCTCATCACGCCGGTTCCCGGGTCCGTCGTAAGCACCCTTTGCAGCCTGGCTTCGGCTTCGTCGGTCCCGTCCGCCACGATGACCATGCCGGCGTGTATGGACTTGCCCATGCCCACCCCGCCGCCGTGATGAACTGAGATCCAGGTTGCGCCTCCCACTGCGTTTAAGAGGGCGTTCAAGATCGGCCAGTCCGCGACGGCGTCGCTCCCGTCCCTCATCCCCTCCGTCTCGCGGTTGGGTGACGCCACCGAGCCGCTGTCGAGGTGGTCCCTTCCGATGACTACCGGGGCCTTTACCTCGCCCCGCCTTACGAGATCGTTGATGCGCTTGCCGAACCTGGCTCGTTCACCGTAGCCCAGCCAGCATATCCTGGCCGGCAGCCCCTGGAACTTGACCTTCTCATGCGCGAGCTTGATCCATCTCGCGAGCGCCTCGTCCTCGGGAAACTCGTCGAGCACGGCCTTGTCCGTTCTGTAGATGTCCTCCGGGTCGCCCGAGAGCGCCGCCCAGCGGAAGGGCCCCTTGCCCTGGCACAGCAGCGGCCTTATGTATGCCGGAACGAAGCCCGGATAATCGAAGGCGTTCTCTACCCCTGCGTCCTTTGCCTGGCCCCTCAGGTTGTTACCGTAGTCGAACGCCACGGCGCCCCTGTCCTTCATGCCCAGTATGGCCCTCACATGGTCGGCCATCGCCGTCATGGAGCGCTTGACGTATTGGTCGGGGTCGCCTTGCCTGAGCGCGAGGGCTTCCTTGAGGCTCAGGCCATTAGGCACATAGCCGCCGAGGGGATCGTGCGCGGAAGTCTGGTCGGTGACGACATCGGGAATGACTCCGCGCTTCAAGAGCTCCGGATGCGTGTCGGCCGTGTTTCCCACGAGCCCTATCGACCTGGGAATCCCCTTGTCGACTGCCTCCCTGACCATTCCTATAGCCTCGTCGATGCTCTCGGTCATGACGTCGCAGTAGGCCGTATCCAGCCTCTTCTTTATGCGCGACCTGTCGACTTCCACATCCAGGCAGACTCCCTCGTTCATGGTAACGGCGAGTGGCTGCGCTCCCCCCATGCCGCCCATGCCTCCGGTCAGCACGAACCTGCCCCTCAGCGTGCCGCCGAAGTGCTGGCGCGCAAGTTCGGCAAGAGTCTCATACGTGCCCTGTAGAATCCCCTGGGTCCCTATATATATCCAGCTGCCCGCCGTCATCTGCCCGTACATGATGAGGCCCTTCGCCTCCAGCTCCCAGAAATGCTCCCAGTTGGCCCAGTCGGGAACCAGCATGGAATTGGCTATGAGAACTCGCGGGGCCGCGGGAGTTGTCTTGAAGACGCCGACCGGTTTGCCCGACTGCACGAGCATGGTCTCGTCCGCTTCGAGCTCTTTGAGAGTGCGGACAATCGCTTCAAACGCGTCCCAGTTCCGGGCGGCCTTGCCCGAACCCCCGTACACTATGAGGTCTTCGGGCTGTTCGGCGACCTCTGGGTCCAGATTGTTCATCAGCATCCTGAGGGCCGCCTCCTGCTGCCAGCCCTTGCAGCTGAGGTCGGTACCCCTGGGAGCTCGTATCACTCTTGCTGCCACGCTTCGCACCTCGCCTTCAGGATCGCCCCGGGCAACCCGGCCCTAGCCCTTCTTCTTCACTACTTTTTTCATCTTCTTCATAGCGCAGAACTCGCCGCACATGGTGCACAGCTCGGAGTCGCCGGGCGCCGAGCTGGCCCTCAGCTCCCTGGCGCGCGGGGGGTAAATGGCGAGGTCGAGCATTTTGCTCCAGTCGAGCGCCTGGCGGGCATTCGACATGGCCTCGTCCCACTCGCGCGCGCCCGGCACACCCTTGGCGATGTCGCCTGCATGCGCCGCCACGCGCAGCGCCACCACCCCTTCCCGGACGTCATCAACGCTCGGCAGTCTCAGGTGCTCGCTGGGAGTCACATAGCAAAGGAAATCCGCGCCCGCGGCGGCCGCCACCGCTCCGCCTATCGCGGCCGCGATATGGTCAAAGCCCGCGCTAACGTCGGTGACGATGGGCCCCAGCACGTAAAAAGGCGCCCCCCTGCACACTTTCTTCTGAAGGGTTATGTTGGCCTCAACCTCGTTGAGGGGAACGTGGCCGGGCCCTTCCACCATGGCCTGCACCCCCGCCCTGTTTGCCCGGGCAGCGAGTTCACCGATGGTCACGAGCTCACTTATCTGGAGGAGGTCCGTCGCGTCGGCGAGCGAGCCGGGCCTGAGGCCGTCGCCCAGGCTCAAGGTCGCGTCGTACTTCCTCGCGATTTCCAGAAGGTCGTCATATCTCTCGTATAGAGGGTTCTCTTTGCCGTTATAGTGCATCCACTCGAGCGTGAAAGATCCGCCCCGGCTCACCACATCGGTGAGCCTTCCGCACTCGTCGAGCCTGCGAAGCGAGTCGAGTGTCACGCCGCAGTGCACCGTTATGAAGTCGACGCCCGACGCGAGATGGTCCTCTATGGTCTCGAGGATTTCATCGCCCGTCATCTCGACCATTCCCCGCTTCTTCCTCATCACCCTGATCGCCGTCTCATAGATGGGCACGGTCCCGACCGTCACAGTGGACGCCTTGACAACGGACTCTCTTATGGCCCCGATGTCTCCGCCCGTCGAGAGATCCATGACGGCGTCGGCTCCCGCCTCAAGAGCCGCCTTGAGCTTCTCGAGCTCGAAGCCCATGTCGGCCTCGTCTGAAGAGCTCCCAATATTGGCGTTCACTTTGGTCCTCAGGCCGGCGCCTATGCCCACCGCATGTTCGCCTCGCCTGAGCTCGTTGACGGGGATGACGATGGTGCCGTTAGCCAAGCCCTCGCGAATATACTCCACCGGCCGCCTTTCGGCCTCGGCGACGGCCTCCATCTCTTCGGTAGTCTTGCCCCTGCGGGCCGCTTCGATCTGAGTCATAAACACCGCCTTGAAAGCTGGTTTGCCGGGTATCCCCGCCATCAATATATGATACGCCCGAAACCAAGTCAACCGCGGCCGTTCATGAGCCCCGCCGGCATGACGCCTGTCTAGAATCTCTGGGTGAGCTTGATATGCAGCTTGGCCTCGCTCAGGGGCTCGTCCCGCGCGGTCGCGACTTCCACCCTGAAGACGCCGATGCGCGAGCCGGTGGTGAGTCCGAACCCGTAACCGGCAAGCAGAGTCCCGAGGTCCGTGATGTCATGCGCCTCATCCGTAAGCGTGCCCGCGTCGACGAACGCATATAGCCGCGAGCGCGGCCCGACGATGTACCTGAGCTCGGCGGTCAGGATTGCGACTTCATCCGTGGCGAACCACTCCTCGGGATAGCCCCTCAGCGTATTGACGCCGCCCACCCTTATGAGATGGGACGGCGGCACATCACCCCCGTCGGCGTTTACGACGTTGAGCCGCCCGCCCAGGAAGCCGACAGTATTTCCCGAAATGCCGAAGATGTGGCTCCCGACGACCAGCGCCGACCACAGCGTCCGGTCGGACGCGCCCGCCGCATCGTCGCAGGCGTCGCAGGCGAGCGAAGAGAACTCCAGCGCGAGAACGGCCCTGGGGCCCCGAGTGGGATTGATTGCGCGGTCAGTGGCGTCCACGTTGAGCCCGATGTCGAAACCGCTCTCATCATACGTGCTGCGCACCTGGTCCCCGGCTGTGTCGCCTACGAGCGGGCCCTCGCGCACGCTGGCTATGAACCACCCCGCGGACACCTCGAACCGCCTGCCGTCCTGCTGAACAAGCCGCAGCGAAAGCCTGCGCCTCTCATAGGCGGCCTCGTCTATGTCCGAGTCGATGGCCCCCTCCAGGCCGATCGGAAGACCGAATATCCTGGGTTCGCGATAATGCACTTTCCAGGCCGAACGCCCGCCGCCCCTGCTCATCCAGAAGACCCCGGCCTTTCTCAGCGTGCCGGCGATGTTCCTGAGATCGATCTCGAGCTGACCGTAGAGCTCGTTGCCGTCGGGCGTGGAGCCGTAAGCCGCCACGCCTTCGATAAAGCTGGTTCTGGCTTCGACGGCCTCGAATGTCACCACCAGGCTGCTGTCGGCGGGATTGATGCTGAGCACGGGTTCGCGGACCTCCTCGAAGACGCCGAGCCGCATGAGGTTCTGCCTGGCCCGCTTGACTCTGGACCCGTCATAGGCTTCGCCGATCTTGAGCCCGGTTTCGCGCTCGAGCACATTGTGGCGCGTGCTGTGGACTCCCTCGAATACGAGGCTCCCGATGGTGGCCCTGGGGCCCTCCTCCACCTTGAGCACCACCGCCAGGCCGCCCTCGCCTGCCGCCGTGACCTCGGGACTTATGCGGGCGACCGGATAACCGGCTTCGTCGTAAGCCCCGAGCGCCAGCGCGATGTCGCGATCGAAGTCCTCCGGCGAGAAAGGCCTGCCGATCAGGGGCTCGAAAATGGGCTCTATGAGCGACCGGCCCGCCTCAGAGGCCCCGGAGATTTCGACGCCGACTATGGGGCTCACCCGGCCCTCGGCGATATCCACCAGCGCCGGCCCGCCGGGGGCCCCCTGGGTGCATGTCACCCTCACGTCTATATACCCCAGCGTCCAATACAGGTAAGCCACGCTGTCGCACATGGCCTTCAGACAGACCGAGTCCCCCGCGTCACAGCCGGCCCCTCCCAGCGCTTCGAGCACGTCTTCGGTGCGGAGCGCCCTGTTTCCCGATATCACGAAATCGCCTCCCGGAGCGGCCGCCCCGGCCCCGGCGAAGGAGAGGAGAACGGCCAGAGCCAGGAGGATGGCCATGGCCGGGAGAACGGGGCCTCGTATCATGCCGCCCCCTTAGAAGGTCGCATTCACCGACGCCCGCAGGTTGTGGATCGCCGGCGAGTGCTCGAGCCGCGTCCCCGTGTATTCCACGGATATCGACGTGAACCTGGTATGGTTATAGCTGAAGCGCGCGTTCCAATCGATCGAGTTCTGCCTGGCGTAGCCGGCCGCGGAAGTCGATTCGCCGCCAAGTATCCTCCTCACGTTTGCGCGCGCGTCGCAGCGCAGGCTGCCTGCGTACAGCGTCAGGCCGGGACTGAGATCGGCCTGCGTGACATCGTAAACCGGCGCCGTCGAGATCTCCTTCTGGACTCTCACGGAAATGAGGGCGCGAAGGCTCTGCATGAGCGGCCTCTCGACGTCCATTCTCACCGATCTCGCGCTGATGTCGCGGTCGACGGCCCGGGGCCCCGTTCCCAGGGACCTCCTGCTCGACCTCAACTCGCCTTCAACCGCCAGCGTAAACCTTTTGAATGCGTTGCTCATGAGCCTTACCTGGACCTGGTCCTGCGCGATTGTCTCCAGCCTGTCCTCACACCGCCGGTCCTGGCCGCGGGTGCCGCGCAGGTTGGCCGAAATGGTATTGTTGCCGACGCGGTTTAAGACTATCTGCTCGGACGCCGTGACCCTACCGAACATCACAGTCTCGCCATGCATGAGCTCGCCGAGACCCGGGAGCGCCGCGCGCCTCAGGCTAGCGTCCACGCTCTCTCCCTCCACGGCGATTTCGGTTCTGGTTGTGAAGCGCCGCTTATGGAGGATCTTGCCGCTCCTGCCCGTCTCCATCAGGAGCCTCGATCTCAGCCTGGTAACGGGAGTCCGGCCGGCCTCCCGCCTCGAAACCGTGTAACCGCCGTCTTCGACATAATTGCCCAGGCTGTCGTAGTCACCGCCTGTCTCCACCTTTATGAGCTCGGTCTCGTAGAGAGTCGTAAGCGTCGTCGCGAGGCCGTAATCCAAAGTCAGCGCGCTCAGCATGTAAAGGTCACGGAAACTCAAGGCAAGGTCGCAGGCCGTGCTGGTCTGGTCGCTGAGGCCGACATCTTCGGCATATGCGACCCTGCTCTGTCCCACCACGCCGCGCACCTGGAGCAGCGTTCCCTTCCGCGCCTCGAACTCAACCCGACCCTCGGTCACGGTGGAGTAGTCCGCCCACGCCGTCTCGAGCATCCGGCTCTCCCTGGTGCGGGCCAGATTCACTCTAAGGCTGCGCGCGGCACCGGGAAGCCGTATTTCCGAGTAGACCTCGTTGCGTTTGAAAGAGCCCCCGCCGTCCTCGAGCACTCTCTCCTCGAACCTGTTCCCCGCATTGGCCAGCGCGAAGCTTACGGGGACTCTCAAATCGATGCCGCGCCGCGTGATGCCCCTGTCCCCTTCACCGGCCGCAACGTCGACCACGTCCGTCATGGCCGTGAGCCCGAGCCTCTGGTTGCCAAGAGCGACCCGCGCGTGCCGCCGCATGGAACTCCCCGCGTCGGTCTCCATACGGCCCATGCCGGCGTCGGCGCGCAGCCCCGACCCGATCCGGTAGCCTATATTGACGCCGTCCGACTCCTCGTAAACGCTGTTGGGCTTGACGCCCCACGTCTCGAGGAAGCCGGGATTGCGTATTCGCCCGAAAGTCTCGTAGGCCGGTCCGACCGAGCGCCGGTTGACCTCAAACTCCAGGGCACCCACGTCCACACCGCCCATATGGATCTCCGGCGTTTCCCCGTTCAGCCTCACGGCATACGCCCCGTCGCGGACGTCTTCCCAGGACCCGCCGCCCGACTTCTCGCCCGCCCTGGAAAGAGCCCCCTCCGCTTTGAGCTCCACCCTGTCGCCGAGTCTGCCGGTTCCGGCGACATGAACGACCTGCGAGCTCAGCTCGGGAGCCGGTCCTAAAATGGCGACATAGTTCCCCCCGGCGACATGGAGATATATGTGTTTCTGCCAGACCTCGGAGTATATATACGCGTAGTCGCCCTCTCCATCTTCCACCCTGGAGAAGGTGACCTCGTAGTCCCCCATGAAGTCGCCCACGTATTCATAGAAATAGGCCGAATCCACCTCAGCCCTCACGTAATCCCCCTTGCCGGGTCCCACGTATCGCCCGCCGTCCGTATAGCCGTCCTCTCCGTCGCTCCCGAGGTTCACTCCGCCCGAGCCATCGCCGTCGCCCGTGAGGACGGCCGGGGAAAAGCGCTCGTTGACCACGGTCACGCCCACGGACGCGTTGTCGCTCAAATGAAGGTCCGAACCCGCGAAATAGAACTGCCGTCCACCGTCATAGTCCGTGACCTCGTAGTCGATGACGATGCGCGAGCCCGCTCTTATGAACCTGGATGGGTTGAAGTATATCGCCCCGGCCGCGTAATCGACCGTATAGTCCATTCCCTTGCCGCGGCGCATGGCTATGCCGTCGAGCCACACCCTCTCCTTGTCGGGCAGAATGCTGACCGGCCGGCCGTCGCTGTCGGTGACCGCATAAGGACCGGACACCCCCTCGCGGCCCTCTATTACAGCCGATTCGGTTGTCGTCCTCGACGATGCGGCCGAAGCGCGCAGCCCGCTCTCGCCCCTCGAGGCGCTGGCGTAGAAGCCCGTCATGCTGCGCTCGAAGTTGAGCAGCTCGCCGGGGGCCTGCGCCATCTCGATATCCCCGACCCTGGCCATGGCCCTGGGCGACTGGACCTCGATGAAGACCTTGTCGAGATCGGCGAGCCTCTGGGTCTGGCCCGCCCCGTCGAAACCGAAGTCCTTGTCTGATAGCACGCCCACTACGCTCACCGACTTGCCTATGTTGCCCCCGAGCGACAGGCTGAGGGACTGGTCGATCTTGACGCCGCCGAGAGTCCCCGCTTCCATCGCCACGGTCTTGGAGCCCGAGGCGCGCAGGCTGTAACCGGCGTCCTTCATGAGGGGAACCGCCTGACCCGCGTCCTCTCCGTCGGGAGACGGCCTCGAGCCGTCCTTCCTCACCGTATTGAGTCTTCTTAAGCAGTAGTCGCCCTTGAAGAGAAACGGGAAGACCCTGTAGGATATCTTCAGGCATGAGCCGGGCGCCAGCCCGCCCCGCACGTTGACGAGTCCCGTCGTGTAATCCATGTCGTAGTGGAGCCCCTTTTCGTAACGGACTCCGTCCACGTAGACGGTTTCGCTGGCCGCTATTATCTGCCTGTGCGCGAGATGCAATATGGAGACCGCGCATGTCTCCGAACAGAAGACCTCCTCGTGCCGCGAGCAGCTTGACACGGTGGCCGCCCCGGCCCGCCCGGCGGCACAGACGGCCGCCGCGCAAATCAGGAGCAGTGCGATACCTGTTGGCCACCTACTGGATCTCAATCCTGAACACCTCCACCGTGCGCCGCCGCGTGTCGCTGACGCATACGGTGCCGTCTCTTCTGACCGCGATGAAAGTGGGCTCCTCCAGTATGCTGCTCCCGAAGGACCCGATCCGCTTGCCGCGCATGTCCAGAACGACTATTTCCTTCCTGGCGACGTCCGAAACGAGTACGTACTCGCCTCCGAAAGACGCCAGCCCGTATGGCTCCCCGAACTCATGGGAGCCGAACGGCCCAAGGAACTTGCCCACGGCGTTGAAGTGGAGCAGTCGCCCGCGGCTGGCCGCCGTCGCCACGAACAGGCCCTCGTCCAGAACGAGGCAGTCGACGTAGAGAACCTGCCCTTCACCCGGCGGCAGGGTGACATTCACGGCCTCCCTGTCGGCGTCGATGTAGATTATGCGGATGGCCTCATAAGAGGGATTGGCGGCGCATGCCTTGCCCGCCGCCCCGATACCGAAACCGGCGACGCCCTGCCCGGCGCTCACCACTGCGCGCGGCCGGCCCATCCGGTCGAAGCCGATCAGGGAACCGCCCGCCTCCTCCGAGACGTAGACGGTAAGCCCGTCGCGCACCTCCACGTCCACCAGGTGTATGCCGACGGAGTCCCGGAAATACTCCGAAAAGGGCCTCAGGTCCTCAAACGAATCCCTCAGCATCATGACGCGCGAGTTGTCGGCGTCCACTATGTAGAGTTTGCCCGAAGCGTCGAATGCGAGACCCAGAGGAGTGAAATCGAAATAGTCCCCTCCCCTGCAGGGAACCGAGATGAGATGCCCGGCTCTGAGCGCCGGGTCCGCGGTCGCCGGGTGGGCGTTATGGGCGGGAAGCGCCGTGAGACAGAGCCAGACGGCCAGGAGGATAGAGAGCGGCGGGCTTTTCTTAAGGGCCGAGCTCAGTCCGCTCTCACGTCTCATTTTCCAATCGGCAGATTAAGATAGAGGTAAGTGCTGCCGCCGTTGCTGTCGTCATAGCTGACCCTGGGCAGCATGCCCGCGTGTTGCTCGCCGCTCTTCGTGGTGACGTACAGCCCGACGAGGCTTATCATCCTGTTCAGTACCGCGAAGCCGACCATCAACGTGCTCCGCCTGTAAGACTTCCGGCTCTCAGTCCTGACGTCCCTGTATTCATCCATCGCGGCAATACTTCTCCACTCCCAGGCGTCCTCGTCGAAGTAGCCGTTGTTCTCCCAGTACTCGAGCTGCTGCTCGCGGCTGTCATAGTAAAAGCGCGCTTCGCGCAGGATGTCGACGTTGTAGACTTCATTGCTTATATAGTAGGCTATGGCCTGATAGTAATCGTCGTCCTTCTGGCCATCGACGCCCGCGTTTATCTCCGCCAGTTCCTTATAGGTGTCCTCCCGCATGCCTCCCTGATACCTGAAGTAGGCGAAACCGGCCCATACCGCGGCCTCGCCGGCAAGGTGTACCTTGGCCTGGGTCTTGTATCCCATGTAGAGCTCGCCCGTTCCCGGTACGAGCAGCGAATACAGCATGGCCCGGGACAGCGACCTGTCCCCCGCGCTTGCACGCGCCGCGAAAGCCGATATAACAAGAACTGCGATCAATACGTAAGTTGCTAACCTCATCCCCTTAGAACCTCATCTTCACGCCAACTTTAAAAGCTGGATCAGTTATTGATTTGACCTGAAAGCTCAGGTTCATTCTCGACCCGAGCGATGCTATCTGGCTGTTGTGTATTCTCGTCAGTATGAGCGCGTCCACCACACTGACCACTCTCCCAATCAACATTATCCACGCGTACTTGTCCGCTGAGGAATAGGCGTCATTGGCCTCGTCTCTCATGCTCTTGTAAGTCAGCCTCCGCGCGGTTTCGGTCTCAATCACTTCGGGAATCTCGGAGTTGGGGTCCCACGTGTTCCAGGCATTGGTGTATATGATGCCCGCATGCTCCCAGTCGTCCCATCCGAACACGAACCTGTCGACTATGTCTATCTGCTCGTAGAAGTCGTCGTCATCGGCGAGCGGGAAGTAATAATTGAGCACGCTGTCGCACTTGTCCGGGTCTTCGAAATCGCCGCCTTCTTCGCAGAAGGCAAACTCCGTGTTGTACTGGGCGATCTCGTAATATATGTAATTGCCGAACTTCTCTTTGCTGTAATGCCTATCGGCGTATTCCCTGTAGGCATCACGCAGGTCGTCGCCCTGACCGTTGAGATCGAAGTACTTGTAAATGGACATCGCATCTATGCCAACCAGCACGCCGCCGGTTATGTAGCCCCGCGTTCCCCCCACGTACATCTCTCCGAGCCCCGGCATAAGGGCCGACAGCAGCATTGCCCTCAACGTGGACTTGGGCCTCGCCGCCTCCTCGCGGGTATGCCGGATGCTGGCGTCGTCCTCAACCGGGACGTCCACCTGCCTGAGCGTGGTCCTCAGGTAAGCATCGAAAGCCTCGGAGCTTCCCGGCTCGAGTCCCCCGGCGCAGGGGGCGGCCGCGCAGGCCACCAGGAGCCCGGCCAGCAGGACCGGCGCCGGCGTTTTCTTCATCCGTCTCAACACTCTCTTCATCTATCTCCTGACAGCGAGTTTGAAAGTCTCCGAGTTCTCTCCGCTGTCCCCTTCTATATATAATCTACAAACATATATCCCGCTTGCCAAACCTGATATGTCGACCGTGTACTGGGTTCTGAATCTGGCGTCGAATCTCGGCGTCGAGAGCACTCTGAGCCCGGTGATGTCGAAGATCTCCACCATGGCCGTCCCGCCCGTCTCGGTGTCGAATGAGAATGTGACATCTTTCTCGTCCACAGGATTGGGGAAGGCGTGGAAGGAGTTTTCGACCAGAAGGTCCGTGCCGGGGACCGGCTCTCCGGGCATCATGTCGATGGGGTAGACGCTGTTGCGCGACCTGGAGAAATGAGCCGTAGGCCAAGGCGCCTCGCATTCGCCGGTCTGCTCGTAGGTGCCGGTGAAAGCGTAGAGGAAGCCCTCGCCGCCTCCGGCCACGAACTCGCCTTTGCCGTCGCCGTCTATGTCGCCGAAGGCAACGGCGGCGCTGGCGCCGCCCATGGTGAAGGGGTAGTCGGCCATGCGGGTACCGTCGCCAAGCCAGCCCACCACGCACTCAAAGCGCGATCCCTGTATGACCTCGGCCGCGCCGTCCCCGTCCAGGTCGACAAGCACGGCAGGCGGCACCTCAACCGTCTTGTCCGGCGGGTAGAATTCGTGGTCCCAGACCGGAAGCGAGCACCCGCTGCCGTACTGCGGCCACCCCTCAACCCTGCCTCCGCCCGCATCCAGAGCATAGGTCCTGTACTCGGTGTCTGAGATGACCACTTCGAGATAGGAGTCCCCGTCTATGTCCGCTATTGCGGGCGCGCCGGCGAAGCCATCGGTGACCCTCTGTCCCCAACCGGGCAATACATCACCGGAACTGTCTAAAAGCCATATAGTTCCATCAATCCCTGAAAGTAATACTTCATATTCCTCGCCCTCGGCCCGGTCTATGTCGGCCATCGCCAGATACACCTCATCGGCCCCAAGGTCGGTGTCCACGGGCAACACCGTGAGCACCTCCTCGAGGAGCGGATGGATTACCTCCACGGCCCCCTCCCTGTACGCCACGATCTCGTCGCCGGCAAAACGGTCAAGAAAATCGCCGACCGCCGGCTGGCTCATCCCGCCGGGCCTCAAGATGATGTCGACGATGTCCACGCCGGAGCGCGAAGCGCCGCTCAATGCCAGCAGGCCCTCGCCCGTCCCCACGAGCAGCTCCTCGCCGCCCGTGCCGTCGATGTCAAAGGCCACCGGAGCGCCGTTGAGCCCGCCCTCGAGCACCATGAAGGCGCCGAGGGGCCCGGCGCTCTCGAAATACGCCGAGCCGTCGATGTTAAACGCATACAGCCGCCCGGTGTTGTCGCCTGCGACGATCTCATAGATGCCGTCGCCGTCCAGATCGGCGGCCAGGATCTCGGAGGTATGCGTTCCGCCGAGGCTGCGCGGCCAGCCGGGTAGGACGCGGGGGCCGGAATCCCCGTCGAACTCAAGCAGGTAAAGATCGGCCGGCTGGAAGACGGTGCCGAGCGTATCCACCCAGTCCGCCCTCTTGGAGAACGCCCCGATTTCATCCGAACCGTCCCCGTCTACATCGAAGACGAGGAGGGATGTAATTCCGTACCTCAGCGAGTCGCTCAGTGCAATCGGGAAGCGCTTCTTGGCCCAGGGCACGTTCACCCTAAAATCCATTGTGAGCATGGACTCGCTTATTTCGGTCACCTCGACATGCGCCCGGCAGCCCGTGTTGCTCACCGACGGCGGATAGGTCCCGTCGGCGAAACGGTCGTTGCCGCCGTCGCCGCTGAAGAAGGGGTCATAGTAGCTTCCCAGAAAGTAGAATGAGTTGTAGTCCCCGAGGTCCCACGTCCCGTCGGCTTCCATGATGCGCACGCCCCTTCTCGGCGGATAGGCGTTGACGATGTCCCAGGGATTGCCGTAGTCCACCATGACCTGGTCCACGCGGAAGATCAAGAGGCCGCAGCCCGGAAGCGCGAAGCCGAACTCGTAATTGCGGTCTCCCTCCTCGTCGACCGGCCCGATGATGACCCCGGTGGAGTCATCGCTGGGGTCGCGCTGCAGGTAGCCGATACCGTCACCGTCGAGGTCGCACTGGCGGTTTTCGATCATGAAATGCTCATAGGAGTTGATCGGGACGACCAGCCCCTCCTTTCCCGGCGATTCGCCCTGGTAGTCGATCGCGGTGAGATCGAAATCGCCTCCGGCATAAACCGTGTCGGGCTCGAGCCAGCCCAGGAAGGCCCGGCTCCAGACCGACAGGGGACCCGCGACTATGCCCGTCACGTAGTATGCCGTCTCGGTTTCCGGGTCGGCCAGGACTATGCCTATGCTCGAACCGAAGTCCATGAGGTCCCAGTAGCCGATGACGCTTCCGCCGATGTACGTATCATAGAGGTCCGGCAGCCCGAGCTGATGGCCGACCTCATGCGCCAGCACGCCGTTTATGCCGTTGAAATAGCCGTCCTGTGAGCCCGTCTCGGGGACGACGCTGCCGTCCACGACGAAATACGTGCTGTCCTCAACGGCTATGCTGCCGCCGAGAGTGATGAAGAACGAGGGAAGGTCATAGGGGCTGTCCCGGTTTATGTCGTTCTGCCAGTCCGAGCCCGCATGGGCTATCACGAAGCCGTCGAAATCTGCGAACACGAGATCATCATCCTCGTCGGCCGCGTGTATGGCGTCCCTGTAGAAGACCTCCAGATTCTCCCATGTCCAGCCTCCTACTGACCCCGAGGGATTGTATTTGCCCACATCGGGGAGCATATATGCGCCGTCGTTCGCGAGGGGGAACACCTCCGACTCGATATGCAGAGCCCCGTATGACATGGCTTCATAGTAATAGGCCAGCGACTCCAGGTGTTTCTCGAAATACTTGCGGTCATGCGGCGCGGGGTCGATGAAAACGGTACCCCGCTCATCCTCGAGCATCATGCGGCCGCCGCTGCCTGATATCTTGGAAGGGTCGGGCACGCTCTCGAATTCCACGCGGATGAGGGCCAGGCGAAGCGTGTCCTCGGCGCCTGCCGCCCCCAGCACGCCGAAGTCTTCGCCGAGCATGGCTCTGCGGCTTCTCAAGAGATTGCGCGTTGAGGGCACGTCGCGTATAGGGGCGGTTTTGTGCCTCTTGTAGCGCTCTTCATTGAGCTGCTTGACCTTATTGATGTCTATCCCCGCCGCCTCCTCAGGCCGTTCCACCTTGAGGACATGCGCGGCGGCGCCGGAGGCGCAGAGCGCAACCGAAAGCACCGCAAGCCCTCCGGAGAGAGTCCTCTTAATCTGTCTTCCTACCAAGCTATTTCCCCTTTCCCGTCTCCCACCTGCCCCGTTATAGCTCGACGCCGAGCGAGAACTTGTTCTCTCGACCGAGGTCTTCAGCTTTGGGTACGCCTGCGTAATCGAAAGCCAGGCGGGCACCGCTCAGGTTAATGTATATTCCGAAACCGAACGTCACGCCCTGGATCTTGCCGTCGGGATCGTAGATGTATCCCAGCCGCGGCGCGACGAAATTGGCGAACATGACTTCCACTCCCCCGTTGACAGTGGCATCCCTGGCGACCTCGCTGAAATTGCCCTCGCTGTATATCTCGTCCAGCCCGATGAGCGCCTTCGATACATCCAGGGTGAGCAGCGTGGAGTAGCTCTCGCCCATCAGCGGGTACAGGGCGACTCCGAAACGAAGCGTTCTGGGCAGCGGGGCCGAGTCCTCTTTCTCGATGAAGCTCATGTCGGGGCCGAGGTTCTGAAGGGCGGCGCCGAAATGGAACTTGGGATGGACTTTATAGAGGAACCCGAAGTCGGCCGCGAAGCTCCAGCCCGCGCCCTCCTTGAACCCCGTCGACTCCGTCGGGGGCGCGAGATAGACATGCGCCACCTTGAGACCCAGACCGAAGCCCATTTTCTCGCCGACCTTCGTAGCGTAATAGCCTCCGAATGAAAACTCATAGCTCGAGTGCTCCGCGACGGGGACTCCGCCGACCGTGGTCTCCCACCACTTCCCGTATGTGAGATAAGTGAGGTTGAGCCCCAGCGTCCCGACGCTCTTCAGCTTGTATGTGGCGCTGATGTTTTCGTAATAGACGTCGGGCGCCAGCATGGGGACGAGCTGGCTATGCGTCAGCGATACATACGTGCCTTCCAGGAAGGCAAGTCCACCGGCGTTCCAGTAAACCGCCGTCGCGTCATCCGCCACACCGCAGTAGGACTGGCCTAGCCCCCAGGCCCTTGCCGACGGCGAGATAATAAGAGACGGCGCGGCTGCCTCTCCGACAGCCAGCGCGGCCGACGAGTAAATGAGAATAGTCATTAACACCAGGAACGCCGCTCTCAATGTCATTTCAATGGCCTCCTATCTGATCACCGCCAACATCACATTATTCGTGAGCGTGTATGAGGGATCCTCGGGGTCCCTCGCCTCCACTTTCATGATGTATGTTCCGTTCGCAACCGGATCACCGGCGTCGTCCCTGGCGCGCCACGGGACCTCGTGGTACGACCTGGCATCGGTCGACCCGTAATTCCATATCTTCCTGCCCGTAACTGTAAACACTGAGATCTCAATATCAAGAACCCGGTCGTATTCGCATATTATGTAGCTCACCTGGCTCACAGGATTCGGATAGACGTGCACCACATTGGTCTCGCCGCTCACCTCGCCCTCAACTAGCGCCTTGAAGTCTCCCTGCGTGAAGTTATTCAGGTTATCGAAAGCGGCGACCGACAGGTCATGCACACCCGACTGCATCGCCGGGACGTCGAAGTATACATACGAAGCTCTGAAGTCATTGACCTCGGCGAATACACTGTCGGTCAGATCGACTCTCTCCCCTTCATCCACCAATACGGACACGCTCGGGATGAACTCCGACTTCGCCCTTATCGCCACACCGCTCGAGTCCGCAAGGTCCAGACGCAGGCGGTCACCCGCCTTGACGGACAGGGTATCCCCCGGGTTCACCGCGCCGTGGGCGGTGAGTATCGAAATCCCGGGGCCTTCATCGTCAAGCGACGCCAGTTCGCCGTAAATCGCCACGCTGTCAAGAAGTCCCGAGGCGGTGGCCTGGGCGCCGGCGACTACCGCCCTCACCTGTCCCCTCGGCCCCTCTCTCGTGTCCGTGGAGACCAGGAATCTTAAGGAGAACTCGCCGGCGGTTACGCTTGCCTTCCCCCGGAAGATCTCGCTGCCGGGGAGGACGAAATCGTAAAAGCCCAGACAGGACATATAACCGCTCGTGTCCTGGCCCTCAAACACGTAGGCGTTGACGACGTCATTGAGCCATGTGGCGACCGTGTCCCCGTCCATAACCCGGCCGGAGAACTCGTATATTCCTTTCCTATGAAGTGTGTCGGCCTGGGGCGCATCGAACTCAACCTCCAGCTCGGGCGCGCATAGCTCGAGACGCGGGTCCGCGAGCAGGGCGAACATCTCGTTGTTGGTCCTGTAAGCCGAACCGAACGCGCCGGTCTTCGCCTTGGCTACCACAACCGCGTCGGCTACCGGTCGCACCGTATGCACGTCCCCTTCCGGGTACAGGTTGGCCACGAACTCGGTATTGAGCCTCTTGTTGCGCTCGGGTATACAGAAATGCGTCGAAGCGAACGAGCCGACGGCGCCCCCGTTGGGCCTCTTGATGAGGTCCTCGGCCATCGACGAAAGCGTGACTTCATCGAATCTGCTTACATTGCACGTCGCGGCTATTAAGAAGAATTCCTTCCTGCCGGTGTTAATAAGAGGTATCGAAGAGGGGTTCAGAACCTCCTCCTGCGCCATCCTGTGCTCATCGCCGTGCCCGACATAATTCGCCATCAGCACTCCTGAATTGAGGGTGGCTATGAAGTCGGCCCTGGACTCCGGCTTCAGTCCGCCCTGGTCGAATGGATACTCGACGAGGTATATCTTGGTCCTGTCGAATTCGAGCGGGTAGGACGCGTCGTCTATATTTTCCATGTCTACTGTATGAGCGCGCGCATCGCAGCGGTTTCCTATCCTGTCGTCGTCGGCGACGAGACATACCCGGTTCTGCCATCTCCCCGCAACCGGGTCGGTTCGATAGGCGATGTTCTTCTCCACCAGGAGGTTCGCCTCGCCCGCCGAAGGAGCTGCTATCCGCGCCATTGCAACGTCCAGATAATAGTCCACGCTGTCCTCTATCTCCGACCCATCAGGTTTATTGGGCGTGAGATAACCGAAGAAGTCGTCCGTGCAGTACGGGTCGCCTACCGGGGGCAGGTATCTTCTTTCGTATGAGGGCACGTAATTCGGGTAGCCCCCGGTCGAATGGTAGCCCTTGTAGTCCCAGGTCGCATCGCCCAGCAGCAGCACATAGTGGAGAGAGGCCCCCGTATCATGCCTCCATCTCAGGAAGTCACGTATGGCCGTAACGTCGGGAACGCCCCAGCCGAATTCGTCGTATATCTCGTCCACGGTAACGATCTCGCCGCCATAGAGATCCCTCATCTCAAGGGCGGCGCCCATGAGGTTGTCATGGGTGATTATGAGATAGTCGTTGCCCGGACGGTTGCGTATGTCGCTTATGGTCTCCACGGTGAGGCCGACGGGCTTCATGAGATTACTGCCGGTTGTAAGCGCATAGCGCCTGAGCCCTCCCTCGTAGGCGCTGTCATAGAAGCTCACCTGGAAATTAGTGGTGCCCGTTACATCGAAACCGCTCAGCTCGGCAACGTTGAACTGGTCTGTGACGTCGAAGGCGTAAACGGAAGGGCTCGTGAATCCTCCCGCCTCGTACCTGGCCAGGCAGGTCGTATCGGGCGAGAAGAAGCCGAGCCTGTTGCCGAGCGCGATGAACCGGCGCCAGTAGTACAACTCATACCACGCAAGGTAAAGCTTGCCGCAGTAGGACCCAGGATAGGAAGGGGGAATGTCGCGCGACATCTTGACGGTGAGATCCTGCTCGTCCTTATTCAGAAGCGTCACCGGGGCGTCCAGGTCCATGACGCCTCTCCAGGTAAAAGACGCCTGCCATATGCTGTCGGAGACCGTATATCCGCTGAATCCCATCAGCAGCCTGTAGTACTGGCCGATGCACTCGTCCGATGGATGCCAGTCCGCCACGCGAACCCTGGCCTTGCCCTTGCGGGACGTGTCCGGAAACGGGGTATCGGGCGACAGCCTTACCGTCTCGTCCAGCCTGAGCGGCCGCCAGTACCACCCGTCTTCCGCCCGGACGTTGAAGTCGCTCAGGGCGTCTCTCTCCACGTGCACCCGCTCCAGGAAAGACGGCGGCTGGTAGAACTCGCAGCCGCTGCAGCCCGGCAGGTCACGCGTGCTCATCGGCTTGGGGGGGCTTGAGAAGGCGCCTCCCCAGGTCACCCAGTAGTAATTGTAGTCCGAGAAGAAGGATTTGTAATATGACTCCTCGCTTCGGCCGGGTTCAAAGAGATTGGTCCAGTCCCTGACGCCGAGCGCGTAGAAGATTAGTTCGTCTTCCGGATCGAAACTGCCGTCTCCCCCGGCGTCGACTTTCAGCGCCATCTGCGTCATCCACGCCGGATTATCATCGAGCAGGTTCTCGCTTAAGGGGAGCCCGCCACCGCCGTACAGCCTCAGTGTCGCTGGGTTTATGGACGCCAGGCTGACACCCGCCGCCGCCAGGTCCACTCCCTCTATTCTGTGAATGCCGGTCGATTCGATCCTGACCTTGACCCAGTTCGGCGAATCAGAGAAGTAATCGTTCTCCGCGGCACGGAGCGGAGCCTTGTCCGGCCGTCTGCGCCAGGCCCTCCCCTGCTCGTGGTTTACCAGCAGGCTCTCATACACTTCCTCGAAGGGATCCTCAACGGGCGTCGCCGGCGACGAAGCCAGACCGGCGCCGGCTCCCGTGAAGGCGAGCCTCACGCTGAGCCTCTCATAGATGCGGAAGACGTTCCTCACGGGGTCGAAAACCGCCGGGCATATTCTGAGGGCCGCTATGCGCTGACCGCGCATGAAGCCTGTGGATGTTATCTCCGCCGGCAGAGCGGGCAGTCTCTCGACCTCATCTGAGAGGCCCCGCTCCCACGACCCCGGACCCGGCATGCGTTCTCCGCGGACGGTCGCGCTCTCAATCGAGACACGCACGTCGCCGGCCGGCGGTATGGCGAAAAGCATTACATCGGCCGGTATGTTGAGGCCCGAACTCTCGACGAGCGAGGTCGAGAAACCGGGCACGCGGCATCCCGCCCAACGGCCCGCATCGTCGTATATGTCGCTCAAATCCGAGAAGTCAAAGGTGAGGCCTATGCCCGCGTCGTCCTGCGCGGTGATCTCATACGAGCCCGCGTAAGGCGCGGCGGCCAGCAGGACGGACAGGAGCAGAAAGGCGCCTTTTCTCAACTCCGACCCCCTTCGATGATTGCGGCGACGGCCACTATGGCTACCGAGACGGCCACCATGGCCAGGCTTGGCCAGAAGCCCCTCGCAGACCTGGTCGTCCCGTGTTTTAAGAGGCCCGAATGCGTCGGGAAGATCTTGCGCTCCTCCGGCAGCACGCCCAGTCTCCAGAGCAGATTCTCCAGGTCGGGCGCGACCGCCCCCAGAGCTCCGAAGAATACGGGCGAGAAACCGAACATAACGAGCACGCCCAGGAGCAGGGCGACGGTGAGCGCGGCGTCCACCCAGAGATTCTCAAAGTCCAGATGCGGAATGATATCGAGCGGTATATGTGATGCGAGGCCCACCAGGAAACTCGCCAGGCTGCTCCCGAAAAAACTGCCTATGAGAGCGCCGACCGCCACATGCGTCACTGAACACATACCCTAGTCCACCCTCTCCGCTTCATTCTCCAGCATAATGGGTATGTCGTCCTTGACCGGGTACGCCAGGCAACAGGACCTGCAGATGAGCCTGTTTTTCTCCCTGTCGTACTCGAGGTCACCCTTGCACTTCGGGCAAACCAGAATGTCGAGTATATTGTCGTCAAGAGGCAACGGCCCACCCCCGATTAAAAAACCGGGCAGCCGCGCCCGGCGATAGTTGTACTTATCAATATACTCTCCCTTTGTTATCGGGAGCCGGAACCACCCTTAATTTAATAAGCGCCCTGCCAGCGGTCAAGCCTATATTCACTCCAGGAATGTGCCCATCTTGGAGTATTTCTCCAGCCTGCGATTGAGCAGGTCATCTACCGGGATATTGCTTAACCTGTCTACGTTCTCCACTATCGCCCGCTTCAGGGACTCGGCCGCCTCCGCAGGCCCCCTGTGAGCCCCTCCGACCGGCTCGGGGATCACCCCGTCTATTACGCCGAGCCTGAGGAGGTCGGGAGCCGTAAGCCTCAGGGACTCGGCAGCATCCGGGGCCTTTGCCCTGTCCGCCCACAGAATGGCGGCGCAGCCCTCCGGGGATATGACCGAATAGATGGCGTATTCCATCATGAGCACGGTATCCCCGACCGCAATGGCCAGGGCGCCGCCGCTTCCGCCCTCCCCGATAATGACGGCCAATATGGGAACGGGCAGCCTGGCCATTTCGAAAATGTTCCGGGCTATCGCTTCGGCCTGCCCCCTCTCCTCCGCGCCGATCCCCGGGAAGGCGCCGGGCGTATCGACGAGCGTGAGTACGGGTTTCCCGAACTTGGCCGCCATGTGCATTATCCTCAGGGCCTTGCGATAGCCCTCCGGGTGGGGGCTGCCGAAGTTGCGCTTGAGGTTCTCTTTGGTGTCGCGTCCCTTCTGCTGGCCGATGATGAAGAGGCGCCTGCCCTCAATCGTCCCCGGGCCGGCCACGATCGCCCTGTCGTCGCTGAATAGCCGGTCGCCGTGAAGCTCCACGAAGTCGGGGACCAGGGCGCTGAGGTAATCCAGGGTATAGGGGCGCAAGGGATGGCGGGCGAGCTGCACCCGTTCCCAACCGCTCAGGTTCTGATAGGTCTCCTCGCGCTTCTTCTCGGCGATGCGTTCGAGGCGTTTTACCTCATCCTCGATCTCGGGATGGCCCTCCTTGGACAGCAACTTGAGATCGCGTATGCGCTTCTCAAGCTCCATAAGGGGCTTCTCGAAATCAAGCCATGACTCCATAAACCCGTCCCCTAGCCTATCGTCTAAAACAGATTCCTGTACTCCAGCTTCAGGCCCCGGTGCCACTCTCTCCAACCGCCCGTCCCGCCCTCATCGAGCCTGCCCGAGAGCACGTCTCTCGCTTCAATGGCCAGCCGGAAGTTCTCGTTTATATTCCAGCCGATGGCGAAGTTCATATACCCGTGATTCTCGGGGCTATACCTGTCGCCTTCGGCTTTGTTGTCATTGAACGCGAAGTCGTACTCGGCGGAGATGTCCACGGGCCCGAACGTCTTGATGAGCCCCAGGAACGCGTTGAGGTCCGAGTCATATGCCCGTCCCTCGAACGAGTAGTTCACGCCGCCGTGCAGCGAGAAAGGGCCCAGGAGGTCCCAGTTCTTGCTGGCCACGGCGTAAAGGCCCCTCGACTTCTCCGCGTACCTGTCCAGGCTGTCAATGTAAGCGCCAAGGCCCTGCGAGTCGAAGCCTATGGCTACGGCCGGCGCCATGAGGGTCTCCTGTATGAGCCTCAGCCGCGCGTTGACCTCCGGGCGCGGGTTCATCTCCACGTCTCCGGTGCCGATGACGTTCCCCCCGCCGGAGGATATGCCGAAAAACAGGAAGTCGGTGACTCCCACGTTCAGGGTCGACAACACCCCGCCCCCACCGTAAACATAAACCCTGACCTGCATGCTGGCCCTCGGCAGCAGCCCGCCGGTCGGGGTATCCACTACATACAGGGGCTGATACACCAGCTCATACTCATAACCGTCCTGGGCATGAGCCGGACAGGCCGCGATGAGAATGCACGTCACCGCGGCGCTCACAGCCAGTCTGCGGCGCAATATGTACCCCCTTCCAATGGAGGGCAGGACAAGCAAAAGGTATCAGAATGAGGAGAGACCGTCAATATACTATATCCGGCCGCCTTGATTCCGCGTCCTGGGGAGCAGCCTCACGTCTTTGACGCCGACCACGTTCATTGTGGCCGAAATGAGGTCTCTGGAGGGCTTTATGTGCACCTCGGGAACGTCTATCTCGAGGTCCCCCTCCTCCGCACCGCACACCACGATGGATACGGGCACGTCGCCGGGACTCGAGTCGAGTATGCCGGTGAGGATGTCCAGGCCGTCATGGGTGAAGGACTCGTGGTCCACGGAGAGCTCCATGCCTCCGGCCATCTTCTCGATGGACGCCTCCATGTCTATGAAATCATTCACCCTTATCTTGGGCGAGTCCTCCTTGCGTATCGATATGGTGCCCGATACCATGATCATGTTGCCCTGGACGAGGTCGTCGCCCCGGGCCCTTATCTTGTCGTCGAAGACGATGGCCTCCATGGCGCCGGTGAGGTCCTCGAGCGTAAGGAAGCCTACTCGCTGGCCTCGCTTGCCCAGGTGGATCTTGCGGTCCGAGATGATGCCCGCGACCACTACGCGCGCGCCGTCGCGGAGGCTGCGGGCCCGGTCCAGGGACGCCGTCGTGAACCAGTCTATCTCGCGCTTGAAACGCGAGAGCGGGTGGCCGGAGCAGTAGAATCCCAGCACTTCCTTCTCATGCGAGAGCTTGGTCATCTCCGACCACTCGGGCGTATGCGGCAGCTCCCGCTCCATGCCGTTCTCCTCGCCATGGTCCTGGAGCACGGCCAGCAGCGAGGTCTGGCCGGATGACCTGTCGCGCTGGGTCCTGGCCCCTACGGACATGGCAGTCTCCACGGCGGCCATAAGCTGAGCCCTGTGGCCCTTCAATGAGTCAAGGGCGCCCGCCATTATGAGGCTCTCAAGGACGCGCTTGTTCAGGCTTCCCGGGTCCACCCACTCGCAGAGTTCGAATATGCTCGTGATGCGGCCGCGCTTCTGCCTGGCCCGGACTATGGCGTCTATGGCCGCCCTGCCCACGTTCTTTATGGCCTGCAGCCCGAAGCGAATGCCCTCGTCCTTAACGCGGAAGTCGAAGCGGCTCTCGTTGACATCGGGCGGCAGCACATTGATGCCCATGCGCCGCGTCTCTTCAAGCAGCGTCACGATACGGTCGGTGTTCCCGATTTCGCTGGACAGGCACGCGGCCATGAACTCAGCCGGGTACTTGGTCTTGAGATAGGCCGTCTGGTAGGAGAGCATGGCATAGGCGGCGCTGTGGGACTTGTTGAAACCGTAGCCGGCGAAATAGGCGATCTTGCCGAAGATGCGCTCGGCCAGGTCTTCCTTTATCTTGTTGGCCACGGCGCCGCGCACGAAGTTCCTGCGCTGCTGGTCCATGACCTCGATCTCTTTCTTTCCCATGGCTTTTCTCAGGATGTCGCCCTGCCCCTTGGAAAAACCCGCCATCTTGTTGGCTATCTCAATCACCTGCTCCTGGTAGAGTATGACCCCGTACGTGTCCTTCAAGATGGGCTCCAGGAGCGGGTGCTCGTAGTCTATTTCCTTCTGGCCGCGCTTGCGCTTTATGAACAGGTCGACCATCTCGCTGCTCAAAGGGCCCGGCCTGTAGAGAGCGTTGATGGCCACTATGTCCTCGAATCTCTCGGGAGCGATGCGCCTCAAGAGGTCCCGCATGCCGCTCGACTCCAGCTGGAAGATGCCGATGGTGTCTCCCCTGGAGAGCATGGCGTAGACCTCCGGGTCGTCTATGCCTATCTCGCTGGGCACGATGTCGACACCGTGCCGCTCCTTGATCATGCGCAGGGCGTCTTCAATAATGCTCAGAGTCGTGAGGCCCAGGAAGTCCATCTTGAGAAGGCCGATGTCCTCGACCGACTTCATGTCGTACTGGGTGACAATCTCTCCCCTGTTGCCGCGGTAGAGGGGGACATAGTCGATGAGCTTGCCCGGGGTTATGAGAACGCCGGCCGCATGCGTGGAGGCGTGCCTTGCCAGGCCCTCGAGCTTCCTGCTTAAGGCAATGAGCTCGCCGTACTCGGCGCTGTCGGCGGCCTGCTTGAGCTCGGCGACCCGGTCAAGGGCGCCGTCTAAGGTTATGCCCACCTCTGCCGGAATGAGCTTGGCAATGCGGTCGACGTCCGAAAGCGGCACCTTGAGCACCCGGCCCACGTCCCTTATGGCCGCCCTGGCGCCGAGCGTACCGAAGGTGATGATCTGCGAAACGCTCTCCCGGCCGTATTTCTCGGCTACGTACCCGATGATCTCGTCGCGCCTGCGGTCGCAGAAATCTATATCGATATCGGGCATGCTTATTCGCTCGGGATTGAGAAAACGCTCGAAGAGAAGCCCGAACTCGAGAGGATCGATGTCGGTTATGCCCAGGCAGTACGAGACGATGCTGCCGGCGGCCGAGCCCCTCCCCGGGCCCACCGAGATCCCCATTTCCCTGGCCCTGTCGATGAGATCCTTCACGATGAGGAAATAGCCCGAGTACTTCATCTGTTCGATTATGCGGAGCTCGTACTGGAGCCGCTCCGCCGCCTCGGGCGGCGACTCGGGGTAGCGGCGCTTGAGGCCCTCGCGGACAAGGCTCTCCAGATATGCGTCGGCGTTCTCGTAGCCTTCCGGTATGGGGAATCGCGGGAGCTGCACCACGCCGAGCTCCATCTCCAGGTTGCATTTCTCCGCGACCTCGATGGTGTTGGTGATTGCCTCGGGCACGTCCTTGAAGAGCTCCTTCATCTCCTCGGGCGTCTTGAGATAGAAGAGGTCATTTGCGAAGCGGAGCCTGTTGGGGTCGTCGAAGTCACGGCCCGTCTGTATGCAGAGAAGCACGTCCTGGGCCTTGGCGTCGCTTCTGTGAATGTAGTGGCAGTCATTGGTGGCGACCACGGGTATGCCCATCTCCTTAGAGAGCTCCAGTAGCCCCCCTGTCGCCTTCTCCTCTTCCGGGAGGCCATGGTCCTGAATCTCGAAGTAAAAGTTGTCCTCGCCGTATATGTCCCTGAGGCGGCCAGCCAGGGCCCTGGCCTCCCCCGGCCTGTCCTTTATGATCTCGTCGCTCACCAGCCCCTTTATGCATGCGCCCAGCGCGAGCACACCTCCGGAGTGCTCCGCAAGGAGGTCGAAGTCAACCCTGGGCTTGTAGTAGAAACCCTCCGTGTAGCCTCTAGAGGAGAGCTTCATGAGGTTCTTGTAGCCCTCCATGTCGCGCGCGAGGAGTATGATGTGATTCAGGGACTCCCACGCGCCGCGCTTGGGAGCTTTTTTCTCGAACCTGTTTCCCTTCGTGACATAGAGCTCGCAACCGACGATGGGCTTGAGGCCCGACTTGATGGCCATCTTATAGAAGAAGACGGCCCCGAACATGGAGCCGTGGTCGGTAAGCGCGAGCGCGGGCATGTTGAGCTCGGTCGCCCGCTGAACGTATTTGGGGATGCTGCCGGCGCCGTCTAACAGGCTGTAATCCGAGTGCACGTGAAGATGGACGAAGTCGGCATGCCTCAAGAGAGGTCACCTTCCCACAGCGAATTACGTTCGATATATGAGACGGATACGACTGCTTCAAGCAACGCAACTGCTGCAACAGTAAAAACAAGCTATCTCAAGAGAAGCTATCTCAGAGACAGGGTGTGTTCGGTCGAAGTCCTGTTACCCATATTGTCTTTGACTTCCAGAGTAAACCTATGGTCGCCTTCCCGCAAGGGTTTTGTCGTGCGGCCTGAGATTATGCCCGTATCCGGGTCGTAGCCGGCGATGGCCGCCTCCCCGTCGACGAATGCGCTGATGGTCCCCGAGTCGATGCCCGAGCCCTTATCCCGCACCCGCGCGGTGAAGGTGTATTTGCCGTCGGCGCGCCTGCCCTTTCCCTTGAAGTCGGTGATCTCAGGCGGCGTGCGGTCTTCCAGCACCACCAGCTTTTCGAGGAAATCGGTCTCGAAGCAAGCCATGCCGCTTGAATCGGCCCTCGCCCGGAATGAGGCCGTCTCGCCGCGGTCCGCAAAGACCCCCTGCTTGACGTTCATCGACCCTTCTCTCAGCGCAAGGCACACCCTGGCCTTCTCCACGAAGTAAGTCCCCGCCGGCTCAAAAACAAGGCTTCCCAGCGAGTCGGTATATCCCTCGTAATAAGCGGGCTGCTCCTCCTCGTAACCCAGGAGCACGTTGGGGCGCATATCGCGGGGCACGTCCACGCGCAGCCTGAAACTCTCCGTCAGGAGCACGGCGCTCGATGCGCGCTCGAGGCATACGACCGGGGCCCCGGCGAGAGCAGTGGCCTTCTCGCTCCCGTAGGCGAACACCACTCGGGCCTGCACTGCATCGCCCCTGCAGCCGGGTATGTAATAGCCGCGGAAGAGGCCGTCCCCCACCGGCTGCAGTGGCACCCTGCTCATCTTTATGCCTTCGAATATGCGCGCCTCCGGGAGTCCGCTGGGCGGCGTCGCGCTGCGTGCGGTTATCTCCATACCCGTGCCGTTGACCCTAAGATCGACCTCGGGCTCATATACGGCCTCCCCCGCCGGATAATCCGGTGCTGGAACTCTGAAGAACCCCTCCCTGGCGAGGCCAAGGTCATTCTCGACCCTGCACAGGATGTCCAAGGCGCCCTCGCCCACGGGGAAGGTGAACTCATGCCTTCCTCCGCCCTCGCGTACCGGGCTCGCCTGGCCGCCGCTTCCCATCTCGCTCAGCTTGAGCCCGCCTGACTTCACCCACGGCCCCCCGGCCACCCTGTAGGCGTACTCAAGGGCCGCGTCAGCCGGCGAGACCTCGACTTCAATATGGGCGACGGCAGAACTCCGCTCGGCCATGAACTTCTCAAGCCTCGGAAACTCACCGTATACAAAAGGCACCCGGGCCGTCGTCACGTTGCCGCAGGCGTCGGCCACCATAACCGTAAGCGCGTGGAGGCCGGGCGCGAATCCGCCGTATCCCGTATCCGCGCGGGCTATGTCGAAACCGTTGAAGTCGAGGTTGTATGGATTGAAGAGCCTCACGTACTTCCTGCCGTCATCGTCGAAATCATAAACCGACCACACGAAGCCGCGCTTGGAGAACGGGAACTTGCTAAGGTTAAGGCTCCACACGGTCTCGCCGTCCACCCGCGCTTCATACATGACCGGAGATGTGGTGCGGCCGCAACCGGTGTAATCCGTCGCGCTCACCATGACGCCGAAGTCGCCGCTTATGTACAGAGTATCGAGATCTGTAACATCGGTTATGGTCGTGCCCACGAAGTCTCCGTTTATAGAACTCATGTGGCCCACCGGAACAACCCTCAGGGCGTGAATCAGCGGCGCATTCATATCCACGCACTCCATGTAGTCGGGGAAGGGACTTATCTTGAGATGATCGTACATGCCCGAGCGGAGCTCGAAGTGAAGATGCGGCGGGCCCCAGCCGGAGCCCCCGCTGTAGGCGATGGTCTCACCCTTCTTGAACGTTACCGCAAAGGGCTCGTTATATATGTCCACCTCGTACCTGCCGCGGAGGTCCTGTTCGTTCTCGACCATCTCCTCGAGCTCAGGCGCGAAGGCCGAGAGATGTCCGTACACGGCGATCTTGCCGTCGGGAAGCCGGATGTAGATCGCGCGGCCGTAACCCTCGTACCTCACGCTCAAGCGCCACACCCAGCATGAGTCTATTGCCGCAACCGGCGCGCCCTCCACCCCGCCCGTCGAGAGGTCGATGCCGGCATGAAGGTGCCCGAAGCGCCAGCTCCCGAAGGACGACGTCTGGCAGAAGTCGTTGTCGGGAAGAAGTGGATTTGCGGCTCGTGCCCCGAATACTCCGAGGCTCAAGAAGAGCACGCAGAAGACTGCTGTATTGATAATGCGGTGCCTGGTTCTCATTTCAAGAATCAAACTAAACCATGTCGTCGGTCTATTCAAGTCCCGTTAGGCCTGCCGCTTCGGGACACTGCCTTCGGTTCTGTTACTCACCATACCCAGCAGTCCATCGCCAAGCCATGGACTCTCCCCCCTATTCACTTCAATGGGTGGCAAATGCCGCGGCGTATTGGTATGGTCTTGGACGACGGGGAACGTAATTCCAAAGGAGAAACGACTGTGAAATCCATGCCACTTATCCTGACTTGCTTCCTTCTCTTGTTCGGTGCCGCAATCGCTCAGTCCGCGGAGATCCACGACGCGGTGCGGTCAGGCGACGCCGATGCCGTGAGCCAGGCACTTCGAGACGACCACTCGAGCGTGAATACACCCGACGAGAACGGCAGGACTCCCCTCGCCCTGGCTGCCGCGGGCGGTAGAAAGGAAATTGTCGAGATCCTCCTCGCAAACGGCGCTGATGTCAACGCCAGGAACGACAGGCAGTCATCCACGCTGCATTTCGCGGCCTCAAGGGGCGACACCGAGATCGTCAGCATCCTCCTAGAGCACGGGGCCGACGTGAACGCAAGGGCGATCGGCCAGGCCACGCCCCTTTGCTGGGCATCCAGCGCAGGCAGAAAAGAGGCCGCGGAGGTTCTTCTAGCCGGCGGGGCCGACGTCAATGCCGAGTGCATAGACCTCTGGACTCCCCTCTATAGAGCCGCATGGAGCGGCAACGTCGACCTCGTCAACCTCCTACTCGAGCACGGGGCAGAGGTGAATATGAAGTGCGTCGCGGGCAGGACGCCTCTACACAATGCAGTTGAAAGCGGAAGCGAGGAAGTAGCGGGTGTTCTTATCGAGCGCGGCGCCGAGATAGACACGCGGGACGACCTCGGAAAATCGCCGCTATGGCTGGCGGTGGAGCGGGGAAACGTCGACATAGCCCGACTGCTTCTTGAAAGCGGAGCCGAGATATATCCCAATCAACACGAATCCGGCCAGACGGTTCTGCATCAGGCGGCTCTGCGCGGCTATGGAAGTCTGGTGAATCTGCTGATTGAGAATAAGGCCGACCCCGCCCTGGCGGACGCCGACGGCAACACGCCGGCAGGACTTGCCGACAGGTACATGCAGAGCACCGCAGCCCGGGCGCTCGCCAAGTGGAGGAAAAGCGGTGCCCCCCGGCCGCGGCCCAATCCCCTTCACTACTCGCTTCGAGAGGGCGAGGCCGCGGTGTGGTACGTGGGCAATTACGGCGTGGCCATCAAGACGGCGTCGCATCTCATGGTCCTGGATTACTCGGAAGTGGGCGCGCTTCCGGACGAGCCATCGCTTGCCAACGGCCACGTAAATCCCGAAGAGGTCGCCGGTGAGGAGATGGTGGCGGTCGTGCCCGGCCTGCGCACGGGCTACCCCATACGCGCCATAATGGATATGGACGAGGCGATCCCGGACATGACATACATACTCGGATTCCGGACTGAGAGAGGCCCCGAGCATGTATACGTCGAGCCCATGTCCGGAGCGGCGGCGGGAGAGGCCATGGTGGCATCGACCGCGCCCAACCGCTACGCGCGCGGGCAGGACCTTCTCATAACACTGGACGGCGTCACGGTCTATAAGGCCTTCTCCTGGAATTACTGGGATGAGAAGTCCAGCCTCGCTTACAGGCAGGGCCTCGAGTTTCTCGGCGAAAAGGCGGGCGGCTGCGACATCGCCATAGTCCCCTATGCCGAGGGTTCGGAGGAGACTCAAGCCCTCATTCTATCGGATCTTCTTCAAATGTCGGCCGAGCTCAGGCCCAGGACCGTGCTCTGCGTGGGGAGCGCCTGGCAGCATTCCCGGGACTTCGCAGAGACCCTCCGGGAGCAGGGCGGCTTCGACTCGGTCCTCTATTCAAGGTATCCCGGGGACCGTTTTCTCATGCGCGATGGGGCCGTTGAGCGCCTGAGATAGGGCCATTATACCTTCGCCCCCCGGGACTTTGCCGGGGCCCCGGGTTGACCTGTGCCGGCCTACGCGTGCCCTCCCGGCGTCGCCAGTTTTCGCTTGTGAGCCGCCGGCCCAGTTGTTAGAATGTCTTGAATTCAAGACTATTAGGGGGATTAGTACATGCTTAGTCAAATGCGTCAGAATACCAAGACGGTCCTCTGGATCGTCATCGTGGCTTTCGTAGGGCTGATCGTCGTCGGCTGGGGAATGCAGCAACGAACGGGCGGCAGCGGCCCCGAGGCGGGCTATGTGGGCAGCGTGGGCGGAGAAAGAATCACCACCCAGGAGTACAGGAGCGAACTCGAGAACCAGCGCTCGGCCTACTACCAGCAGTACGGAAGGCCCAAGGGAGCCGAAGAAGAGAAGCAGATCCTCGACGCCTCATGGGAGTCCATAGTCAGGCGCCATATACTGTGGGAGAAGATCGAGGACTGGAACATCGTCACCACCGATGACGAAGTGCTGCGCGAAATACAGTACAACCCCCCTCCTTTCATAAGGCAGCATCAGGCGTTCCAGACGGACAGCACGTTCGACCATCAGAAGTACATGGAAGCCCTGCGCGACCCGCGCGTGGACTTCACCTTCCTCGAGAACTACATTCGGCAGAGCCTGCCGTTTGCAAAGCTCGAGGACTACCTGTCGGGCTGCGTACGCGTTACCGATGAGGAGCTCATCTCTCTGGTCAGGATGTTCCAGGAAACCGCGTCCATTACATATGTGAGAGTCAGTCCCTTTGCCGATATGCAGGACCTCGAGGTCGAGCCCACGGAAACAGACCTCACGCAGTACTACGAAGCCCACAAGGAAGACTTCCGCGTCCCGGAAATGCGCAACCTGAGATACGTTCCCATTTTCAAGGAGCCCGGCGCTCAGGACAGGCATTTCGCCCGCGAACGCATCGAAGAGGCCTACGACCTCATCACTCTGAGCGGAGACAGCTTCGAGGAGATCGCAACTCTCTATTCCGACGATCAGTCGAGCGCCGAGAAGGGCGGCGAGATGGGATGGGTTTCCGGGGGCAGACTCCCCGACCCCGCCGACTCGGTCGTATTCAGCCTTGAGGTCGGAGAGGTGAGCGACATAATCGAGATGCACCGCGCGTATCACTTCTTCAAGGTCGCCGATGAGCGGGAGACCGACGGTGTTCGCGAGGTGAAGCTCTATCAGATAATGGCGCTGGCCGACATAAGCCCGGCGACCATAGAGATGCTTGCCAGCAACGCGGAGGACCTGGCGGACGCCGCCCGGCACCGGGGCATGGACGAAGCCGCGGCCGAGCTCGAGTACGTCGTGGAAGCGGCCGACGAGATCACCCGGCAGCTCGCGGAGCGGAGATTCGGCCTCGAACCCGAGGACGCGGAGAAGTTGTTCGCGGCACGCCAGGGCGCGATCTTAGACCCCATCGAGGGACGGGGCGCCTTCTGGATTTTCGAGATAGCGGGCACGACGCCCACGGCGATTCCTCCATTCGAGGAAGCGCGGGAGAACGTGGAAAGAGCTTATGTGCTCAGCGTTAAAACCGAAGCGGCCCGCGAGAAGGCCCAGGCGGTCGCGAATGGGGTCAAGACGGGCGCGAGCCTGGAGGCTGTAGCCGACGGGCACGGCCTCAGAGTGATGAAGGCGGAGGATTTCACCAGGACCTCGAACGTCACCGGCATAGGCAGCGTCAATGAAGTCACCGCGAGCGCCTTCGCCCTGCCCGTGGGCCAGGTCGCGGAACCCATAGAGCTCAACGGGAGTTTCTACGTTGTGCGCGTTGACTCCCGGACCCCGTATGACCGGCAGCAGCTCGCCCAGCAGATGCTCAATCTCAAGCTTCAGGCGAACATGAGCAAATCGCAGGGCTATATACAGGACTGGTATCAAGCCGCCAGGGCCGAGGTCGATGTGGAAGACTACAGGGGCGCGGGTTACTAACCGGCCGGTGGCTGATCCTCTTCTTCAGTGGTTTCTGAATAAGGATTCCCGGCGTAGGGATTGTCTTCCGGCTCCTGCGGCTGGGGCTCGGGCAGCGGCTTCGGCCGGGGCCCGGGGTTCTCATCCAGAGGTTCGCTCTCGATTTCCTCGCGTATTTCCTTCATGGCGCGCCTGAACTCGCCCATTCCCCTGCCGAGCGCGCGCGAGAAGCCGGGGATGCGCTTGGAACCGAAGAGAAGCAGTATCACGAGGAGCACCAGTATTATTTCCGAACCGCCCACCCCGTTGAACATCTTCTCTCACCTCTTGCGGGTCATTCGAAATCCTCGAAATCGCGCCCGACGATGACGGTTGCGTCCGCGAGGGTCCCCGAGCTTATCTGCCGCACTACCGGGACGCCCCCAAGCACCCGCGCCACCTCGCGGGCCTTGGCCCACTCGCCCGACCTGTCCACCACCATCGTCTCCTCAAACTCGAAGTCTTCCGCGTTCCCCACCAGTATAACGTCAAAACCCTCATCCCTCAAGTAGGAGGCCACCTTGTCGCCCAGGCCTCTAGTGCCGCAGCCGTTCCTCACCTCAACGACGATCACGGCCTCGTTGGGTCGCTCGAGGCGCTCCGAGAAGAAGAGGCTGTTCGCGATCAGTATCGCGGCGAGGATGGCGCCTGCGAGAATAATCAGCTTGATCACGGCGCTCATCACGTACAGGAGTCTCCCAGGCCGCCGGCGACCTTCATTATCTTCTCATAGACGTTCTCGAGCGTATCCGGGAGCACCCTGGTCTCCGAGAACACCGGCATGAAGTTGGTGTCCCCCTCCCACCTGGGAACCACGTGAAGGTGAACATGGTCGGGGAAGCCCGCTCCGGCGCACTTCCCGATGTTCATGCCTACGTTGAAGCCCTGCGCCCCCATGGCCTTGCGCAGCACCAGCTCGCTCCAGCCCACCAGTTTCATGAGCTCGGTGGCCTCCTCTTCACTGAGGTCGCAGAGGCTTCCGGTGTGGCGGTAGGGCGCTATCATGAGGTGGCCGGTCGTATACGGGTACAGGTTCATTATCACGAAGGCGGCCCTGCCGCGCCTTATAATGAAGTTCTTTGCGTCTTCTCTCGCGGCCGGCTTATTGCAGAAGATGCAGCCTTCAGCGTTTCCTTTTTCTATGTACTCCATTCGCCACCCCGCGCTTATAATCTCCATCCCGTTTTCTCCTCGCGTATATATCTCTAACCGCCTTGAGGTCCTTCCTCGTATTTACGCCCAGCACTTCGGTGTAATCATCGATTATGTGCGCCTCCACTCTCCCCCCTCTCGACTTGACGATGTCCAGAGTGTCGGTGAGGTAGTATTCCATCTGGGCGTTGTCGGAGGTAAGCATGAGAAGCGCGTCGAACATCGGCTCCGCCTTGAAGCAGTAAATGCCGCCGTTTATCTCCCTGATGCGGCGCGTCCCGGCGTCGGCGTCCTTCTCTTCGACTATCCTCTTGAAGGCGCCGTCCCCTCCTCTCACTATCCTTCCGTATCCGCTCGCGTCGGGCACGATGGCCGTGGCGAAGGTGACCACGTTCGAGTGCTTCCTGTGGTCCGATATGAGTTTCTTGAGCGTCGATGCCCTCACGAGCGGCACGTCGCCCGAGAGGATGAGAACGTCGCCCGTGAAGTCCTTGAGTATCGGGTAGGCCTGCAGTACCGCGTGCCCCGTCCCCCTCTGGACGTCCTGCACGACGGTCTTCACTCTCAGCCTGCCGAGCACTGGCCGCACCCTGTCGCCTCCATGGCCTATCACCGCGACCAACTCCTTAACGCCCGCTGCCCTCGCCGAGTCCACGACGCAGCGGACCAGGGGCCTGCCGTCAATCGTATGAAGCACCTTGGGCAGGTCTGACTTCATGCGCTTGCCTTCGCCCGCGGCCATTATGACGCTCGCCGTGCTGGCTTTGATCGCCTTACTGCGCCCCGATATGGAGTCCGCTCCGACGGCGATGTTGTCGATAAGCCGGGTGTTGCCGACCCACGCGGCCACGGCGATCCTGACGTCCGCCTTGATGTGCTGCTGCTCCTCAAGCGTCTCGGGATCAACGATTGCCACGTATTCTATCCTGTCGATGCCGCCGTCGATGAGAACCGAGACTATTTTCTCTCTGACTTCCTCCGCGCGCCGCTCGCCGCCGGCGATGAGGAGCTTCCCGAGCTCGAGGGACATGAAAATGGAGGTCGCCCTCCGGCGCTCCTCCGGACTCAGGTAGGCGTTTCTCGAGCTCAGGGCAAGCCCGTCCTTGTCCCTCACCGTGGGTATTCCCTCTATCTCAACATCCATGCTGAGATCTCTTACCATCCGGCGGATTATGGCCAGCTGCTGGTAGTCCTTTTCCCCGAAGAAGGCGACGTCCGGGCGCACTATGTTGAGCAGCTTCAGCACCACCAGGCAGACGCCGTCGAAATGCCCCTCTCGCACGCGGCCGCACATGATGTCGCGGAGACCCAGGACGCCCACGGTCGACTTGAAGTCTCCGGGGTACATGTCCTTCGCTCTCGGGGCGAAGATGAGATCACAACCTTCCTTCGCAAGTAGCCTCCTGTCCCTTCTCAAGTCGCGCGGGTAGCGCTCGAAGTCCTCGTCGGGCCCGAACTGGGTGGGATTTACGAAGACGCTCACAACCACGTAGTCGCAATTGCTCCGGGCCCTCCGCACCAGAGCCAGGTGCCCCTCGTGCAGGTATCCCATGGTGGGCACGAGGCCGATGCGCTTTCCCCGCCCGGCTGCGAGGGCTACGGCCTTCCTGACTTCCGCCTCAGTCTTTACCGTTTTTACCGTCTTTGCCGTCTTTGCCATACTCATAGGTTTCCTCGAGCGCGGGATAGTCGCCTCTCCTCACGTCCTCGACATAGCGGGAGAAAGCGTCCAGCATCGACGTCTTAAGGTCGGCGTACCTCCTCACGAACCTGGGGAGGTCTCCCTCCACGAGCCCCAGTATGTCATGCCCGACAAGCACCTGGCCGTCGCAATGCGGCCCCGCGCCTATGCCGATCGTGGGTATGGATACCGACCCGGTGATCTCCCTCGCGACGTCCCCCGGGATGCCCTCAAGCACCATGGAAAAGCAGCCCGCTTCCTCGAGGCAGCGCGCGTCCTCAACCAGCGCCCTGGCGGCCGACTCGGTCTTACCCTGCACGCGATACCCCCCGAAGGCGTGTATGGCCTGCGGGGTGAGCCCGATATGTCCCATCACGGGTATCTTGGCCCCCAGCAGGGCCTCCACCGTCTTTACCATACACCTTCCGCCCTCTATCTTCACCGCCTCCGCGCCCCCTTCCTTGAGCATCCTCCCGGCGTTTCTCACGGCCTCTTCCGGGGACACCTGGAATGACATGAATGGCATATCGGCGATGAGGAGCGCCCTCGGCCTGGCCCGCGCCGCGGCCTTGACGTGACAGAGCATCTCGTCCATGGTCACCGGCAGCGTGGTCTCGTAGCCGAGCATTGTCATCGCCAGGCTGTCGCCCACGAGCACCGCGTCCACTCCCGCCCTGTCGGCCAGCGCCGCGGTTATGTATTCGTACACCGACAGCATGGTTATCCTGTCGCCCTTTTTCTTTTTCCTTATGAAGCTCCTGACTGTCACTTTTTTTCTTTCCAAGCTATTCACCGCCTCCCCCGTAAAGCACCGTGCCCTTCGGACCGGAGTTGGCCATCTCGATGAGCCTGCCGACATGGGCAGGGTTATTGACGAAGTCCACCGACTCCGTATGGACTATGATGAGCGGCGTGTCCTCATAATGAAAGAAGAAATAGTTGTAGGCCTGGTTCAATGTCTCTATGTAATCGCGGGGCATGGTCTTTTCGAAGGGCCGGCCGCGCCTGTGGATCCGCTCCATCAGCATGTCCGTCCCCGCCTGGAGGTAGACGACGACGTCGGGCCTGGCTATGCTCTTCTCGAGTATGTCGGCCAGTCTCTGGTAGAGCGCAAGCTCTTCGTCGTTCAGGTTTATATGGGCGAAGATCCTGTCTTTGGCGAATATGTAATCGCTCACTGTCTTCTGCGCGAAGAGGCTGGCCTGCGTCAGGTCCATCTGCTGCCTGTATCTGGAGAGCAGGAAGAAAATTTGGGTCTGGAACGCGTAGCCCCGCATGTCTCCGTAGAACTTCTCCAGGAACGGATTCTCCTCCACCTCCTCGAGCTGCTTCTGCGCACCGAGCTTCTCGGCCAGTATGCCCGCCAGGGTGGTCTTGCCGACCCCGATAACGCCTTCGATGGCTATGTAGTTAGCTTCTCCCATGTAACTTCCCCGCTGCTCGTGAGTTCCTCGAGGCTCTCAGCGAATCTCCTTCCGGTGGCCGGATGGGCGATATCCGGGGCCAGCTCCAGAAGCGGCACCAGAACAAAGGCGCGCTTCTCGATCCCGGGATGAGGTATGCGCAGTTCGGGGGTCTCAACGACCTCTTCATCGTAAAGGAGGAGATCGATGTCGATTTCCCTGGGCCCCCACCTCTCCCTCTTCTCCCGGCCCATTTCGTTTTCTATGCTCTTGGCTCTCGCGAGAAGCTCGCCGGGACCCAGAAGCGTTTCAATCTCGGCAACGGCGTTCACGAAATCCGGCTGGTCCCGATTGCCCCATGGCTTCGTCACATAGAGACTCGACAGCCTCCTCAAGACTATGTCGCCGCCGGCGGCGATCAGGTCCGCGCTTTGGCGCACCGCGTCCGCGCGGTCGCCGAGATTGCTCCCGAGACCAAGATAGCACCTTGCCAACTCTATTTCCTCAAGTATCTGGTAACTTCAACGCCCACCGAGCCCACGCCCGTGGCGATCGGGAGGTTGAATTTCTTGACTTTCACGGTCACGGCATCGGGCGAGAAACGCTCGAGCACTTTCGCGGCGATCTCCGACGCCAGGCTCTCTATGAGCAGGAACTCCTCTTCGGCCGTCACCTTCTCCACAAGGTTGCACACGGCCTCGTAGTTCACGGTTTCCTTGATATCATCGTCCCTGGCCGCTGGCGAGAGGTCCAGGTAGAGGTCGACGTCAATGACCAGCCGGTGGCCGACCTTCCGCTCGGCCTCCTCCACGCCGTGATGCCCTAGCACGTTGATGCCGTGTATGGTTATCATGTCAAGCCGGCTCAGGTCCTCCACGTCTGACTCACCTCCTCGATGCGTTCCCCGGCCCTGGCGATGCCTTCGCGCGGGCATGTGATGGACAGCCTGAAGTAGCCCTCTCCCCCGGGCCCGAAGCCCACGCCCGGCGCGACTATGAGCCCCGCCCGCTCGAGGAGCAGCCCCGCGAAGTCCAGGGACTTCATCTCCCCGGGCACCTTCGCCCACACATATAGGGTGGCGGGCGACCTGTGATATTCTATGCCGGCCGCCTCAAGGGCCTCATGCACCAGCGCCCTCCGCATGGCGTACTCGCCAAGGGTATCGCCTATGTAATCCGCGCCCCCCTCCAGCATGTCCCTGGCGGCCAGGAGCATCATGCCCGGGACGCCCGAGTCTACATTGGACTTGAGCGTCTTAAGCGCCCGCACTGCGTCGCTCCTTCCCGCCGCGAAGCCGACCCTCCAGCCGGGGACGCCGTAGGTCTTGGAAAAGGAGTGGAATTCCACGGCCGCTTCGGCCCCGCCCTCCACCTGCAATATGCTCGGCGATACATAGCCGTCGAAGGTAATCTCATTGTATGCGGCGTCATTCACGATCAGGGCGCCGGTTCTCCCGCCGTAGGCTACCGCCCCGGCATACAGGCAGGGGCCGGCAACTGCCGACGTGGGGTTGTTGGGATAATTGAGGTAGACCAGCCGCGGCCGCTCATTCCTCACACCTTCAAAGTCGGGGAGAAAACCGTTCTCCTCCTCAAGGCGCATATACTCTGCCTCGCCCCCGGCGAAGCCCACGCTCCGCGAGTATACCGGGTAGCCGGGGTCGGGAACCAGCGCCACGGAGCCCGGGTCCACAACCGCGAGCGACAGGTTGGCTATCCCCTCCTTGGTGCCTATGACCGGGGCGATTTCCGAGGCCGGGTCGAGGTCGACGCCGTACCTTTCCCGCATGAAGCGCGCGGCGGAGACACAGAATTTCTCCACCGCCCAGGCGGGGGTGTAGCGGTCGAGCCGCCTGTCGCCGGCGTATTTCCTCAAGGCCTCCACGGCCAGGGGCGGGGCGCCCGTATCGGGGTCGCCTATGGAGAGATCGATTATGTCCACCCCCGCGGCAATCTTCTCGTTCTTGAGCCGCGTCAGCTCCTCGAAAAGATAAGGCGGAAGCGCTCTCAGCCTCTCGGCCTCGACCGCCGGGGTTTCTCTTTCCAGCCTCTCTCCCGCCACTAAGATTTCGCTTTCTCTATAAACGGTCTCAGGAGATCAATGGGGACCGGGAAAAGCGTGGTCGAGTTGTTCTCGGTCGCAACCTCCGCGAGCGTCTGCAGGTACCTGAGCTGAAGCGCCACGGGGTGCTTGCCTATGACCTCGGCGGCCTCCGACAGCTTCTCCGAAGCCTGCATTTCCCCCAGGGCCTTGATGACCTTGGCCCGCCTCTCGCGCTCGGCCTCTGCCTGTCGCGCCATGGCCCGCTGCATCTCTTCAGGGAGGTCGACATGCTTGACCTCGACGGTCGACACCTTGATGCCCCACGGGTCCGTCTGCTTGTCGAGTATCTGCTGAAGCTCCGAGTTTATCTTTTCCCTGCTCGCCAGGAGCTCGTCGAGCTCGGCCTGTCCCAGTATACTGCGGAGCGTGGTCTGCGCGAGCTGGCTCGTGGCGTACATGTAGTCCTCCACCTCGGTAATCGCCTTGTTGGGGTCCATTACCCTGAAGTAGACGACGGCGTTTACCTTGATGGAGACGTTATCCTTGGTGATGACGTCCTGCGGAGGCACGTCCATCACGATGACGCGCAGGCTCACTCTCACCATCCTGTCGACTATGGGGATTAAGAGAATGAGCCCCGGCCCCTTGGAGCCGATCAGGCGGCCGAGACGGAAGATTACAGCCCGCTCGTACTCGCGCAGTATCCTGACTGCATTGGCCAGAATGAAAAGGCCTATGACTACCGCGACAATATATTCCACTCCCATGCTAGTCCCTCCCTGGCGGCTCGTCCCTTGAGCCGGCTCGCCTTATTCGAACCACAAGTCCGTCCATGGAAACAACTTCTACCACTTCGCCCTTCTCTATCCGCCCGTCCGCCTCCACGCTCCACAGCTCGCCTCGTATGAAGGCCTGTCCCGACGGGTCGACGTCCGTCGTGGTTACGCCCCTCATGCCGACCAGGCCCTCGCGCCCCGTCGTAGGCTTCCTGCGCTGGGCCCTCATGCCGGCGCCCACGGCGAAGATGAAAAAGAGCGCGGTGGTTATGACGGCGGGGATTATGACCTTGTAGGATATGCGAAGGAAAGGAGCCGGCGACTCGATGAGCATAAGGGAGCCCAGGAACATGGATATAGTCCCCCCCACGGTCAGCATTCCGCCGCTCGTTATCTTGATTTCGGCGATGAAAAGAACCAGCGCCAGGAGAATAAGCAGTACGCCCGCATAATTGATGGGCAGCATCTGGAATGAGAAGAACGCCAGGATAAGGAATATCGCCCCCACGACTCCCGGGAATATGGAACCGGGATTGGAGAGCTCGAAAAAGACACCATAAAAGCCGAGAATGAGGAGCATATAAGCCACGTTGGGATTGGAAAGCAGGTCCAAGAGCCTGTAACGCGCGCCCATATCTATGTCCTTGATAGCGGCCCCGGCGGTCTCCAGGCTTCCGCCCCGGTCCTCCCCCACATCCCAGCCGTCGAGCCTTGCCACGAGTTCATCAACGCTCTCGACCACCATGTCTATGACGCCGAGCTCAAGCGCCTCTTCAGCGGTCGCCGTAGCGCTCTCCCTCACTGCCTTTTCGGCCCACTCCGCGTTTCGGCCCTTCTGCTCGGCGAGCCCTCTCATGTAGGTGGCGCTGTCGTTGACGATCTTGTCCATTGTGTCTTCGTCGACCTCGCCCTCGCCGATAGTCACCGGGTGGGCCGCGCCTATGGAAGTCCCCGGCGTCATGGCCACGACGTCGGCGGCCATGGCTATGAAAACGCCCGCGGAGGCGCATCTTCCGCCCGCGGGAGACACGTACAAGACTACGGGTACTTGCGATGCAAGTATGGCCTGAATCATGGTGCGCATCGAGGAGTCGAGACCGCCCGGCGTGTCCATTTTTACTATGAGGCACTCGGCGCCCCCCTCCTCGGCGCGCTCGATCTCTCTGGAAACATAGCGCGCGGCGACCGGCCCGATGGCGCCGTCTATCTGGATGACGTGCACCGCCGGCTCGGCGCTCAGCGCGAAGGGGAAAAGCAGACCCAACAGCAAGATTGATACGGCGATCCTCATTCACGCACCTCGAATAAGTCCTCTGCCCGAGTATCCATGATTCCGTAGGCGTAGTCAACGACGGCTTTCTCGGGCTGCCCCCTGAGGTCGGCCTCCATCTTCTCAAGAAATGCGTCGCGGAGGCATATGCTGATGCACCTGTCGCCCCGCGTGAACGTCACCGAGACGGAGTCATCATCGGGCTCTATCTCTATGTTGCGCTTTCCCATCGTGCAGCCGCTCGATACCTGTATGCCGTCCACCACGCATGACCGGGGGGTTTCTGTCCTGACCGTCACGACCGCCCTTGTCTGCATGGGCGTCCGGCCCAGGACCTCGTTCGCGATGAAGCCCATGCGCAGACCTATGGCCAGAAAGGGCCCGATGTGGCCGTGGAATCGGCCCGCCTGCGTGAGGAGCCTGTTCTCCGCCATTTATCGTCCTCCTATACCTCTTCGTTGTATACCTTCTGGTCGTATCCCTGCTTGTCATATGCCTTTTCGTCGCATCCCTTCTTGTCATATGCCTGCTTGTCTTAAACCGTTTCATCGCCGGCCGCAGCGGACCGTCCCGCACCCTCCTACAGCCCCAGGGTATCCGAGATGTCCTGCATTGACTTAAGACCGATGCCCACGAACTCGTCGAGAGCGAGGCCGAGCTCCTCGCACGACCTTATCTGATCGCGGTCCGCGCCGGCGGCGAAGCGCTTCTCCTTGAATCGATTCAGAACGAACTCGACGTCGACTCCGCCCAGGCTCTTCGAGGGGTGCATCAGCGCCGCTGCGACTATCAGGCCCGTGAGCGGATCGGCCGCGTAAAGCGCCTTCTCCATCGGCGTCTCCCTCGGGATATGCCCGACATGGGATTCGACGGCGCGGACTATATCGCCTTCCACTTCCATCTGCCTCAGGTACTCCGCGCCCACCTTGCCGTGCATCTCCGGGTTCTTGGCCGTCTCGTCATAGTCGAGATCGTGGATGAGGCCGGCTATGGCCCACTTCCCCTCATCCTCTCCGAGCCGCCTGGCCACGCCGCGCATGACGGCTTCAACCGCCAGCATATGCTTCACGAGGCGGTCGTTCTTGACCTTGCTGGACACCAGATCCAGGGCCTCTTGTCTTTCCACTGCTACCTCCTTGCTTCGCCGGTGCTCATTCTTCTATTGCCGGTTTCCACTTCCAGTCTCATTTGCGGCTCTTACCTGCCGGCCTCCACCGCCGGTCTCATCTGCCGGTCTCTGTTGCGAGTTCCTGCTCGGAATATCTGTTGTAAATCCCTGCTGCGGATCCCCGTTCCCGGTCCCTCCTGTCAGTGTATCATGCCGCGTTCGCCGCCGGCTGCGCGGCTCAGGACTTCCAGCCATTCCTCGTACACGGAGTCGCCGCTCATCACCGATCTCGACGCTTCGTCCCTTGCCGCTTCGAGAAGATCGAGGTCCGCCGGCAGCGAGGTGAACCTGAGATCCGGAATGCCATGCTGCCTCCGTCCGACTATGTCGCCGGGGCCCCGCAGCATAAGGTCATGCTCGGCGATGTCGAACCCGTCGTAGTTTTTCCCGAGCACTTCAAGCCTCTTCAATGCGCGCTCGCTTGCCCCGTCGGGGACTATGAAATAGGACCTGGAATCCGAGCTTGAGCGCTGCACCCGTCCCCTCATCTGGTGAAGCTGCGACAGCCCGAACCGGTCGGCCTGCTCCACGACGAGCAGCGTGGCGCCGGGGACGTCGACTCCAACCTCCAGCACGCTTGTCGCCACTATGCAGGCGATATCCCCTGCCTCGAACGCGGCCAGGGTCGCCTGCCTTTCCTCCCTGGGGGTGCGGCCGGTGAGGAGCCCCACGAGCCCGCGCGCGCCCAGCAGTCTATCAAGCCTCCGGCCGGCCGTCCTGACGCCCGTAAGGCCCAGGCTTCCCTCGTCCAGCACGGGGCATATGTAGAAGGCCTGTTCGCCGGCCTTAATACGCCCGGCCAGGTCCATGAGTACCGCGTCTGCTTCTTCCTCGGGCACCAGCGTCGTCACATGACTGCCCCTGCCAGGCGGCATTTCGTCGATGACGCTGATGTCGAGGTCGCCGTATGCCGTGAGCGCCAGCGTCCTGGGTATGGGAGTGGCGCTTACGGCCAGGAAGTCGGCCCCGGGCGACTTGGCTATGAGCCGGGCCCTCTGCAGCACACCGAAGCGCTGCTCCTCATCAACAATGACAAGCCCCAGACTTCTGAAGTCGACCCTGTCGGAGAAAAGAGAATGCGTACCCACAACGGCGTCGATATCGCCGGCCGCAAGCCCCTCCACGACGCGCGCCTGCTCGGCCGCGGGAAGCCCGGCTGTAAGGAGCGCCACCGAGTGACCCAGGCCACCAAGGAGCTCCGTCATGGTGCGGCAGTGCTGCTCGGCCAGGAGCTCGGTCGGGCACATGAGCGCCACCTGCCCGCCCCCGCCGCAGACATACCCCGCCCCGAGGCCGGCCACGACCGTCTTGCCGCAGCCCACGTCTCCCTGTATGAGGCGGCGCATGGGAGATGCCTCATCGATGTCATCAAGAACTTGAGTCAGGGCTTTTTGCTGCGAGGAGGTCAACCTGAAAGGAAGCGCCTCGAGCAGACAGCTCCGGCCGGTTCCCCGCCCGCCGTCCGAGGTCCCTGCGGAGGCATTGTGCGCCTCCGCGCGGGCTCTTGCGAAAAGCGTCTGGAAAAGGAGCATCTCGTCGAAGGCGAGGCGCCTTCGGGCCCTCTCCGCATGGTCGATATCTTCCGGGAAGTGAAGCGCCCCGAGAGCCTCATCCAGGGGAAGGAGGCGGAGAGCGGCTCCAATACGAGGCGGCAGAGGATCGCCCAGGCTCCCGGCATACCTCGTAAGCGCCGTGTCCACCAGGCGGCGCATGGTCCGCTGGCCGAGACCCGGCGTGAGCCGGTAGACCGGAACCACCCTTCCCGTGCTCAGGAGTTTGCCGCCTTCGGCCTCGTACTCGGGATGAACCAGGGCCGTTCCGAACCTGTCGACCCGCACGGGTCCGCTCAGGATATAAGTTCCGCCGCGCTTGAGGGAGTTCTTGAGATACGGCTGGTTGAACCAGACGCACTTCACCGTTCCCGTCCCGTCGCACACTCTTGCCACGGCCAGGGATTTCCGGCCCAAGTGCCTGACCTCGACCGAAATCACATCGCCGGCAATGGTCTGCGTCCCGCCCCCGGCGAGGTCGCATATGCTGACTATGGCCTTTCGGTCGATATACCTCCGGGGTGGATAGAGAAGAAGGTCGGCTACAGCCCGGATTCCGAGATTGCCGAGAAGCTTCTCCCTCCCGGGCCCCACTCCGGGAAGGCCGGTAATGCCTGTCGAGAGAGACGGCCGGGCATTACGCGTCTTACGATTCTTCCCCGCCAAAGAGCTCATTGAGCTCCTTTACTAGAGGTTCAGGGTCTATGCCGTGCATGGCCGCACCCTGCTCGATGGACTCGGCCGTAGCCCCCATACAGGCCACGCAGCCCATGTTGTACTTCATCAGTACTCTGATGGCCTCGGGATGTGCCTTCAGCACTTCACCGATTACGGTGTCTTTGGTTACTTTCATGTCCGCTCCTTAACTGGAAGGCCTGAATGCTTGCTCGAGCTCAAGATACTATGACCGGGAGGCGTTGTCAACCGGGTGGGGTGGCGTATTGCCTACGTGGTTTTCTGGAGAACGGCGGCTTCCTGGGCCAGGAGTTCCTCCTCCACCTCGCGGCCGTTCTTGCTGAGGGGGGTGAGGCGCAGGAATTTGATCTCGCGGCCCCTGTGCTCGATTATTGAACACGAGCCCTGCCTGAAATCCTCCACATGGGTCCTCGTGAAGCCGACGCGGAAAACGGCGCCGCTGTTCATTTCGCGGCGGATATTGATCTTGGGATTGGCGAAGGGGGCGCTCTTCTCGAGTATATCCTCCACTTCGGCCTCGATGAGCTTCTTCTGCCTGTGAATGTCCTCTATCTCAGCCCGGAGATTCTTTATCACGCCCATCTGGCGGTCGGACATCTTGGACTTCTCGGCCTGGCGGGTGAGCCTTAACATCTTGGCGGAAAGGCCCTGTTCCAGCCTCGCGATCTTGACCAGTTCCTCGCGCATCCTGTCGATGGTCTCGATGTCTTCGTAATCGAATCCGGCGGTGAAGTATGTCTTGACGCCTGACTCGCTGCCGATTCTGCCGACGTCTATGCCGGCGAGCGCTATGTATTCGCCTCCGGCCACCAGGCCGGGGATCGTGATCTTGCCCCGGGCCTTTATGGAGCAGTTCATGACCTCGTTCTTGACCATGACATCGCCGTCGCATTCGACGTTGACCTCGTGGAGATAGTTGGCCGTGAGATTGCCGCCGCAGCGGATGCTGCCCTCGTTCTCGAGGCCGTTCATCCCGCCCAGGCGGATGTCCCCGTCGGACTCGAGCCTGCAGTGTCCGACCGCGCCAGATATCCTGATGCCCTTGCTGCCGCGCACGTTGAAGCCGTCGTTGACGTCTCCCCTCACGCGCACATGGCCCACGAAGTCTATATGGCCCGTCGAGAGGTCCACGTCGTCCACAACCAGCTCCTCGGTTACCGACACGGCCCCCGCCCTGTAAATGACGCGGCCGTCGATGGTGGCGATGACCTCCTGTTTGTCCTCGCTGAGTTTGGCCCCCGTGCCGGCCCTCAATGGGGCCCTCGCCGGGTCGCGCACGGGAATGGGCTTGCCCTGGACGGTGGTGCCGGCCTCCCCGGTCCTGGCCGGCTTGGATCTGGCTATGACCTGGCCCTCCGAGGCGTTCTCAAAGAGGTTGGTCTCGCGGAAGTTCATCTGGCCCGATTCGTCCTCCTCATACTCGGGCGTGTCGTCGAAGGGTTTTACCAGGAACTCTATGCTGCCGTCCTCCCCGGGAACGGGAAGCTTGCCGCGGGCGACGATGATGTCCTCCACGGCCTCGCCTGCGGAGGCCTTCCTGCAGCATTCCTCGATGGCTTTCTTGTCCAGCCCGAACGTGACCTCGGCCTTTGCGAGTTCCTCAACGAGCCAGGACTGTTCGAACTCGAGGCCCCTGTAATTCGGAGTCAGGGTGACGCAGCACTCGATCTCGTCCTCATACAGCACTATGTAGAGGTCGTACTCGGCCTCATGGGCTTCACGGACTACCTTCTCTTCTGCGTCCTGCGCCATATACCCTCCCGCGGGCGCAATCGTACCCGGGCGATGAAGCAAAACGACCCTTCTTGAGCAAAGGACCTTCGAACACCCGGGTGATACCGTTCCCCATGGATACAGCCCGCCTGTGGACCGGCCATGAGGTCCCCAAAATCTCTATCGGCAAATCCGGTATTGTGTCCCAAGCACTTTTTTGCTAATTTTGTGCTACGGAAATAACGCGAGGAGAATTCAAATGGCAAAAAGATGCGAGATATGCGGCAAGGGGCCGCTCTTCGGGAAGCAGGTAAGCCACGCGCACAATGTGTCAAACAGGAGATGGAATCCCAATCTCCAGCGCATCAGGGTGCTCATAGGCGGCAAGGTGAAGAAGATGTACGTCTGCACCCGCTGCATCAAGTCAGGTGCCGTTACCAAGGCCCCTTAGTCAGAACCGAATAGCAAGGGAACCCGTCCTAAAACCAAGTCACGCAGGGAACAGGGCGGGTTTTCCTTTAGGGGTCAGGTCTTGAAATGCACAACCGCCTCTCCCGCTGCCCAGTGCGTCGCGCCGGATAGTCATTGACAATCGTCCCCTGCACCCGGCAGAATCGCCTTAAGAAGCCAATCCAGCTGCAGGTTCCGGAGCGATAGCAGATTCCGAAGCGATATAAGGAGTGAGGCCGATGAAGAGACGCCCGGTACCGAAGAGGGCGCGGCTGATCATACTGGTGGCTGCCGCCGTCACGCTGGCCTGGGGCTGCGGTGAGGACTGCCCGACCAATCCTTGCCAGGGGAAGGTGCTTGGCGTCAGCCCGGACGGCAGCGGACCATACCCGTATATCCAGGACGCTATTGACGCCGCCCGCGACGGGGACATGGTAGAGCTGGCCGACGGGCGCTATTCGGGCGAAGGAAACAGAGACATAGATCTTCTCGGAAAGGCCATTACGGTGCGGTCGCTGAGCAGGACGGCGGACGCCTGCACCATTGACTGCGAGGGCAGCCTGGAGGACCCCCACCGCGCTTTCCATTTCCACGGGGGCGAAGACGGCGACACCAGGATTGAGGGCGTTCTTATCATGAACGGAGTGGCCACCGGACATGGCGGGGGCATCATGTGCGAAGACCAGTCCTCCCCGACCCTGGTGAGCCTTGTGATCTCCGGCTGCATCTCAACCCATAAAGGCGGCGGGCTGTACGCGACGGGGGCGTCAAAGCCCCTGATCACCTCATGCCGGTTCATATCCAACGCGGCCTCGGGAGGCGGCGCTATATCCGCCAGCGGGGCGTCCCCGATTATCCGTTACACCCATTTTGAGGGTAACTGGGGAGGACTCGGCGGAGGGATTGAGATGTGGGTCTCCTCGCCAGGCGAGCCCGTAATAGAAGGATGCACGTTCGTGGGCAATACCGGAGGATCGGGCGGGGCCATTTTTGTCCAGCTCGCCGAGCCCCTGATAGAAGACTGTTGCTCTTCCCGCAACTCCGGAAGCTCCGGGGGATTCATCTTCTGCCATGACGCATCGCCCGTGGTCATGCGATGCACGTCTTTCAGCGACACCGCCGACCACTGGGGCTCCTCGCTCCACTGCCAGGGGCGGTGTGAACCGCATATTATAGAATGCACCTTCTCGCATGGATTCTCCTGTGGCGAGACATCGGGTTCGGCGATTCACCTGACCGACAACAGCGACGCCTTCCTCACGAGGTGCATCGTGTCCTTCTGCTCACAGGGCCAGGCAGCCTATTGCAGTCACGCCAAGGCAACCTGCACATTCAGTTGCAGTGACATCTACGGCAATGAACTCGGTGACTACGAGGACTGCCTGGAGGGCCAGCTGGGAATTCAGGGCAATATAAGCGCCGACCCCCTGTTCTGCGATGCGGACGCAGGAGATCTCCACCTTACCGATGAAAGCCCTTGCGGGCCGGACTCGTCAGCCTGCGGACCCATAGGTGCCCTGTCTGTCAGGTGCGATTGAAGCGACTGGGAGCCAGGTACAGGGGAGGCCATCAAGTGAACCGGCCTTAACGGCGATGGGTCAGGCCTGTCCATACCCCGAGCGTCTTAGGTGGGTCTTTAGACTGATCCCCTTCCGCGCGGCCTCGAGGATCAGGGGAGCCACGCTTTCGTCCGCCCGTGCGAGCGCGGCCTCGAGCCAGGCTCCCTCCAGCGAGGCCACTTTGAGAGTGCACCCTTTGATTGACCGGATCTCCTTGAGCACGCCCGCCCGGCGTTTGAGAGTCGGCATATCGGCGAATGCCTCACCTTCGAAAGGCGTCCCGGGCTTGGGAACAAACGGCGCCGCCGAAACGCTTAGCCTGGATTTCCCCCTCACGCCCGCGAGCCGCCTCACAAGCTCGACAATGGCCGCGACGTCACGATCGGTCTCACCGGGAAGCCCGATCATGAAGTAGAGTTTTATAGTGGGAATCCCGGCGCCGGCAAGCAGCCGCACTCCCTCACGGAGGTCTGCGTCCGAAAGCCGCTTGCCTATATTCCCCCTCAAGCCCTCGGGGCCGGCTTCGGGGGCAATCGTGGCCGTCCTCATACCGCCTCGGGCAAGAAGCGCAGCGATTCGACCTGTTATCCTGTCTGCCCTCAGTGAAGAGACGCCGATGCCTATTCCGCGGCCAACGAGCTCGGCCAGCATTTGCTCAAAATCCGGGTGATCTGCGACAGCCGGCCCCACGAGGCCGACCTTCGGGGCCCCCTCAGCCGCCTTCATGACCTCGTCCGCATCCCTCATCCTCACCGGCCTGTAAAGGCATCCTGCGGCGCAGAAGAGGCACCCACCGCCGCAACCCCTTCCAACTTCAACAAGCCTCATTTCGCCGAAATGCGCATCGTCCTGACCCGGAAGCCGCGGCGGCTCGGGGGCGAAGTCGGCGGGCCCGGCTATGATGCGCTCGACCTCGCCACGGGTTACCGACGGGACCAGCACGCCTTTCACCCCCGCCACTCGATTGAGGATCTCGTCCCTCGACCACTCTTCCCTTTTGCCCTCCGCGACCACGTTGAGGAGATCCCCCACCACCGGTTCCGCCTCGCCCACGACGACGGCATCGGCGAACGGTGCCAGGGGCCGCGGGTTCATGAACATGGTGAAGCCCCCTGCCACAACCAGCGGGAACGCGTCGCGCCGCCTGTCTCCAAACGGCTCAATCCCGGCCATGTCGAGGAGCTTCGCCACGTTGATATAGTCGTTCTCATAGGAAACCGAGAAGCCGATGATGTCGAAACTCCGCGCTTCCCTGCCGGTCTCCTCGCCCAGGAGTAGCGATTGCCGCTTTGAGACCACCGGGCTGGGGAGCGCGTCCGGAAGGTAGGAGATGTCGGCCACGGCCGCCCGGGCGGCGAGCATGCCGTGGACCTTGAGGAAACCCAGGCTTGAAAGCGCCACGTCCCGCGCATTGGGATAGACGAGAATGGCAGAAAGGTCGAGCGATTCGCCTTCCATTACCGCCTCTTCACTTATCTGTGCGTCTCCTTCCCGTAGCGGGCTTGTCCAGGAGAAAACTCCTCTTCTGGGCTATGGCTATTACGTGGTGCGGGTCTATCTTGAGTATTTCATCGAGCTGCTTTATCGCTTCTTCTTCCTTGCCTAACCTCCTCTGCGCCCAGCTCATCGCCAGCCGGGCTTCTATGAAGTTCCGGTTGATTTTGATCGCCTCTTCGAACTCCACCACCGCCTTCTCAGGTTTCTCCATGGCGAGATAGACCTCGCCCAGCCGGAATCTCACGTCGGCGTAACCGGGCGACAGGTCCCTCGCTTTCGCGTAGGACCGCGCCGCGGCCCTGAAATCCCCCTTGCTCCTTAAGATATCACCCATGTGGACGAGCGACTCGGTGAGCTGGGGATTGATCTCCAGACTCCGCTCGAAAAGGACTCCGGCCCTCTCCACATCGCCTTTGTGGAGGTACGCGGCTCCAAGTGTGGCGTAGACGGACGCGTTCATGGGCTCATCCGCGATTATGCGCTCGAACTCTGCAATGGCGCCGTCGAAGTTCCCGACCTTGATCATTAGGTCGCCGGCCATCCCCATCTCCTTCTCGATGCCCGAGTCGAGCTCGAGCGCCCGGTCCAGGCCCCTTCTCGCCTCCCTCTCGCGGCCCAGGAAGTAAAGACAGATGGCCCTGTAATAGTGGGCCCGCGAGTACCGGGGCATCAGGCTGATGGCGGTGTCGAACTCCGTCTTGGCCTCCGGGATCTTGCCCATCTTGAAGAGCGTGAGCCCCATGCAGCAGTGTATGTCGGCGTAGTCGGGCGAGAGGTCGCGCGCCCGTCTGAACTCCTCCAGCGCCTCCAAGTACCGGGCCTGGATCATGTAGGAGCTGCCCAGATAGAACAGCGCGTCGACATAGCTGGGATTGATTTCGAGGGCGGCTTTTAGTTCGGGAATGGCGGCGTCCGGCCGTCCCTCTTCCAGATACACTATGGCCAGCTTGACCCTGACGTCAGCCCATGCGGGCTTGGCCTCCCTGGCTGCCTCAAATTCGGCCATGGCGGCGTGGAGGTCGCCATGGTTGTAAGCCTCGACGCCCAGGTCTATATGGTCCTGCGCCGAACGCTTGTCCTTGAGCATCTTCTTGAGGCTGTCGAGCATCGGCTCCACGGTCATGACGTGGTACTTGCCTGATGCGGGCAGGCCCGACAGGTTTCCAATCTCGAGGCCGTTGTCTATCGCCATCTCAAGGTGGGTTTTGGCTCCGTCTGCGTCTCCGATCTCGTGAAGGCATATGGCGAGGTGACACCGCGCCTCCACGTATTCGGGGTTTATCCGCACGGCGGTCTCGAGTTCCCTCACGGCCTCTTCGCATCTGCCGAGATTCTCATATACAACCCCTATGTAGTAGTGCAGGTCGGGGAAGTCCGAATTGACTTCCACCGCCTTGCTGAGCTCCGCCAACGCCTCCTCATACTGCCCCTTCCTGTAGTAGACGAGGCCGATGTTGGCCCGCGCTCTGGCGGCATAAAAGACTCCAAGGTTGTAATAGGGGTTGCCGCGGTCATTGGTGCTGGATATCACTTCCTCGAATTCCTGAATGGCCTCGCGATACTTGCCAGCCGTATAGTACTCCATACCCCTGGAGTAATGGTCGTCCTTCCTGCCGCCGAACACCCTGTCGAGAAGTGACATTGCTATCTCCTAGTCGGCATGCCTCCTCAGAAAAGTCGGGGTCTCGTAATCAATGTCCAGCGGGCTATCCGGTATGACATCGGCGGCCGCTCTCACTTCGACGGTCTCGCGCTTTCTGAACGCCCTCTGGAAGATCCTGCCGCCCTCCTTGACTTCGGCTGTCTTCTCGGCTTCTTTGGATTCCCTCCTGGGGGGCATGTCACCGATTCCCGTCGCGATGACGGTGACCATGACCTCGTCATTCAGCATCTCGTCGATGGCCGTGCCGAAGATGACATTGGCATCCGCACCCGCGGCCTCATAGACGCTGTTCGCGGCTTCGCATACCTCGGCCAGTGTCATTCCCGGGCTGCCCGTCACATTGATGAGGAGCCCTCTCGCCCCGGCGATGCAGACGTCGTCAAGAAGCGGGCTGTGAAGCGCCCTGTTGGCCGCCTCGCGCGCGCGATTCTCACCCGTGGCCGTTCCGGTGCCGAGAATGGCGTCACCCATCTCCCCCATTACGGTCCTGACATCCGCGAAGTCAAGATTGATCTCGCCGGGCCTCGTAATAAGGTCGGATATCCCCCTCGTTGCCTTAAGAAGAACGTCATCGGCCGTCGCAAAAGCGTCGATGAGCGGTGTCTCCTTGGAGACCACCTGGAGTAGCTTCTGGTTGGGAATCATTACCACTGTGTCGGCCCGCTCCCTGAGCGCGGCCACGCCTTCCTCGGCCTGCTTCATGCGCCGCATGCCCTCGAAGAGGAAAGGCTTGGTGACAATGCCCACCGTGAGCGCACCCGCGGACTTGGCGATCTCCGCTACCACGGGACATGCGCCCGTGCCTGTGCCTCCGCCCATGCCGGCCGTGATGAAGACCATATCGGCCCCCTCTACGGCTTCCCTTATGGCATCCCTGTCCTCTTCGGCGGAGGCCCGCCCCATCTCGGGGTCGCCGCCGGAACCCAGCCCTCTAGTTACCATGCTTCCGATCTGGATCTTCATAGGCGCTGAACACCGGCTCAGGGCCTGGCAGTCGGTGTTCATCGCCAGAAAATCGACTCCGGTGAGATTCGAAAACATCATCCGGTTGATAGCGTTCCCGCCGGCGCCACCAACACCGATGACTTTCATTTTTGCATTCTCCACGCTTTCAGGTTCGAATTGAATCATTCTGGTCACCTCTTTAGAAAAACGTATTCACCCACCTTCTTACCTTACCTACGATGTCGCCGAACTTCGCATCCTTGACCGATCTGGTAACACCTCCTTTCGCGATTGCGTCCGCCGCATAGCGGATAAGACCAACAGACGTCGCCATTCTTGGATCGTCAACATAGTCCTGCAGCCCGCCGACCCCCTCGGGTAGCCCGAGACGCGTCGGCATGGATATGACCTCTTCGGAAGAGTCGAGTATGCCGTCAATGAGCGCGGTGCCCCCAGTCAGGATGACGCCCGCTCCAAGGACTTCGTAGTAATCCGACTTGACCAGCTGTTTTCTCACCAGGTAGAGGAGCTCGTCGATGCGCGATTCCATGATCTGCGCGAACACCTTTTTGGATAGGTGTCTCGCCTTTCGCCCGTGCACTCCCGGTATATCGAGGGTCTCGTCCTCCGCTATCCCGGCCGACTTGGCGCAGCCGTCGCGTATCTTGAGGATCTCGGCCTGCGCCAGGGGCGTGCGGAGGCCGACCGCCAGGTCATTCGTGATGTTGTGCCCGCCGAGGCCCAGAATCGCCGTGTGGTGAAGCGCGCCGTCCTTGAAGACGGCAATGTCGGTGGTGCCCCCGCCGATGTCCACGACGGCCACCCCGAGGTTGCTCTCCTCATCGGAGACCAGCGAGAAACCCGTCGCAAGCGACTGGAGCACGAGCTCCTCTATGTCGATTCCTGCTCTCCTTACGGACTTTATGACGTTCTGGGCGCAGGTCGCCGACCCCGTGATTATATGCGTCTTGACTTCGAGCCTTATGCCGGACATGCCCACCGGGTGGCTGATACCGTCCTGGTCGTCCACCAGGAACTCCTGCGGAATCACATGCAGTATGAGCCTGTCATTGGGGACAACTACCCCCCGCGAAGCCGCCACCACGCGGTCGACGTCGTCGTCGGTAATTTCCTTGTCGGGCTTCGAGACCGCGACCACTCCGGTTGAGTTCATGCCCTTGACGTGGTCGCCGGAGATGCTGACGTAAGCCGAATTCAGTGAGTAGCCCGCCATGATCTCGGCCTCCGTCACGGCGCCCTCGACGGCACGGACTGTCTTGTCGATATCGACGATTACTCCCTTGCGGAGGCCCTCACATTTCTTGGTGCCGACTCCCGAAATCGACGCGAGCCCGTCGGGGTCCACCTCCGCTATCACGGCGGTCACTTTCGTGGTGCCGAGGTCAAGTCCCATTATGCGGTGCGGAACTGCCAAGCCTCACACCCCCCTGTCCTTTGTGCGTTCGATGGTCCCGGGCCGTACGACGACCTGGCCGCGGAATCGCAAGTCTATGAGTTCGGGTTCCATTCCCAGATAAGCGGCCTGCCACAGCACTTCACGGAGCCGCTCGAGTTTGATAGCGTAATTGCCGGCGCCGAGCCTCACGACGGTGCCGCTCTTCAATACGATCTGCGGGTTCTCGAGGTCCTTGAGATCGACGCTTCCCAGCAGGCCCGCAAGCCCGGGCGTCGTGTCGAATGCCTTGATGACGGTGATGCCGAATATCGCCTGCGGTGAGGACGCGAATGCGCCGGGATCGACCGAACCCAGCCTGAACCCGGTGAGCATCGGGACGTATTCGAACTTCCCGAGCGAGTCGATGGAGGCAACGTACCCGTCGCGGTCGAGGCCCGCGGCTAAGGCGCCTGAAGGCACGGCCGCGAATACTCCTCCCGGAACATGTTCTTCTCCATCCCGCGCCATGCTCGCCGACGCAGCGCCGCAGAAGCCCTCGAGCGCCGCCGAGAGCCTGAGGCGGAGCGGCTCCAGCCTCGGAACCAACTCGGCCCGCACAAGACGGCTCTCATGAGCGGCCAGTCCCAGCGCAAGCAGAGCGGCCAGGATCAATGTGGCTGCATTAGGCTTCAAAGCTCCTCCCTCAATTTCGTCCCACTATCTTTATCTCCAGCTCAAGGTCGACGCCGTAAGAGTCTTTGACTCTCGTGCGGACGACCTGGATGAGCTCCAGCATCTCCCTCGCAGTCGCTCCCCCGGTGTTGATGAGATAATTGGCATGCAGGGTCGAGACCTGCGCGCCGCCCACGCTTGTACCTTTGAGCCCCGCCTGGTCTATGAGCTTGCCGGCCGGCCCGTTAGGGGGATTCTTGAAAATGCACCCGGCCGTGTGCTCTCCCATGGGTTGCGCCAGCCTCCGCGCCTCCAGCCTCTCTTCCACCATGTGCCTTATGCTCTCAACATCCGTCGCGAAACCCTTCATGTGTGCTCCGGTTATTATGTATCCCGCCGGAACGGCCGCGTAGCGGTAGCCGAACTCGATCTCGTCGGCTGCCACGGTGACGGCGTTGCGGTCACCGTCAAGCGCCGATATCCCGGTGAGCCGCTCGGAGATCCACTCATCGGCGCTCCCGGCGTTTCCGGCTACCGCGCCCCCCACCGTCCCGGGTATCCCGCTGAGGAACTCGAACCCGCCGACGCCGGCCGCCGTGGCGGCGCTCACCACCTCTGCGAGATGCACGGCTGCGCCCGCGCTTATGCGGGGCGAATCGATCTCGATCCTGGCGAAGTCGCCGGCGAGGCGGAGCACGATGCCCTCCACACCGCCGTCCCTCACCAGAACGTTGGACCCGCTGCCGAGCATCATTAGGGGGAGACCCTCCTTCTTCGCGATGTCGATTACGGCAACCAGAGCGTCCGCCTCGGACACCCAGACCATGAGATCGCAGGGGCCCCCAACGCCCAGAGTAGTGTGCAGCGAAAGCAGCTCGTCCTTTCTCACGGCTACTCCCGGCATATTCTCGATGTTCTCGTATATGTCGCTCACTTTTTCATTCTCTCCAGCAGGGTTTCCCCCGCCCTGTATATGCTTCCCGCGCCCAGCGTGACCACGACGTCGCCGTCGCTTACGGTCCGGGCCAGGTGATCGATGACCTCATCCATCTCGGCTATATACTTGACGTCCCTGTGACCGCTGTCGACGGCCGCCTGGGCCACGAGGTCGCCGCTCACCCCCTCGATGGGCGCCTCACCGGCCGCATAGATGGAGGTCACGATGACCGTGTCGGCGTCATAGAAGCTCCGCCCCAGCCTGTCCCACAGAGCGTGGGTGCGCGTGTAGCGATGCGGCTGGAATACCGCGACTATGCGCCTGTCGTAAGTGGACCTTATGGCGCCGAGCGTGGCCGCGAGCTCGGTGGGATGATGCGCGTAGTCGTCGACGACGGTAACGCCGTCCACCTCCCCCTTGACCTCTAGGCGCCGGGATATGCCTGAGAACTGCGCGAGCCCCTCGCCTATGGCCTGGAAGGGTATGTCGAGCTCGAGACCCACCGCGATGGCCGCGAGCGAATTAAGGACGTTGTACTCGCCAGGGGTCCTTATGAGAACGCTGCCCATGTTCTTGCCCTGCAGCAGCGCGTTGAAGGTGACGTCGGTGCCTTCCTGCACAACGTCCCTGGCCTGCACGTCGGCCTGCTGCGAGAATCCGTAGGTAATTACGCGGCGCTCTATATGCGGCAATATGGACTGCACGTAATCGTCGTCCAGGCAGACGACAGCCGCCCCGTAGAAGGGCACCTTGTTGGCGAACTCTATGAACGCCTTTTTGATGGCGTCGAGATTGACATAATGGTCCAGGTGCTCTTCATCCACCGTCGTGATCACGGCTATGGTCGGCGAGAGCTTGAGGAAAGAGCCGTCGCTCTCGTCGGCCTCGGCGACCAGGTAGTTACCGCTTCCCAGCTTGGCGTTCGTCCCCAGGGCCTTGAGCCGCCCCCCCACGATAATGGTGGGATCGAGCCGCGCAGCAGCCATCACAAGGCCCACAAGCCAGGTCGTCGTGGTCTTGCCGTGCGCGCCCCCCACGGCGATGCCCTGGCGCATGCGCATGAGCTCCGCGAGCATCTCGGCCCGGGGAATCACCGGAATGCCTTTCGCCCGCGCCGCCGCGATCTCGGCGTTGTCCCGCTTTATCGCCGACGAGTAGACGACCACATCGGGCTGCCCGACATGCCCGGCGTCATGCCCCTTCTCAATCGAAGCCCCCAGCGCCACCAGGCGCTCGGTGACCGGAGTCACCGAAATGTCGGAACCCGTGACCCTGTAGCCGAGGTTGAGAAGGAGCTCGGCGATGCCGCTCATCCCGGTTCCGCCGATCCCCACGAAATGTATGTGTTTTACCTTACCGAACATAAGTCACTCAGCACCGTTCCGAGTTTCGACAACCTGCCCTGCTTCCTCGCCAGCTCCAGAAGGCGCATCGCGATCTGGCTGGCAGCGTCCGGCTTTCCGAGCCCGGCGGAGGCCGCCGCCATCGCGGCCATTCGCTGCGGGTCGGACACTATTCGTTCTATGGCCCCGGCCAGGCGTTCGCCGGAGAGCTCGTTGTCGTTCATGACAATCGCCGCTTCCTTCTCGGCAAGCGCCACCGCGTTGCTGTCCTGATGTCTGCCGGTGGCGTAGGGGTAAGGCACGAGCACTGCGGGAAGCCCGAGCGCCGTCAGCTCGGCGAGCGTGACCGCTCCCGCTCTTGAGACGACGAGGTCGCTCGCGGCGTACGCGTAACCGATATCCTCTATGTAGGGATAGACCCTGCAGGGTATGTGGGCGCCCTCAAGCATCTTCTCGACGTACTCGTGGTCTGCGTGCCCGGTCTGTATGATGAACTGGAGGTCGTCCCTCTCGCCCAGGACCCTTACGGCGTCTACTATGGCCCTGTTTATGCTTGATGCGCCCCGGCTGCCGCCGAAGACAAACACCGTCTTGAGCCCCGGGTCGAGCTCAAACCGGCCCGCGCCGACCCGCTTGTCTATCTCAAGAATACCGGGCCGTACGGGAACCCCCGTTACCCTCAGGTTGGTTCCCTTCCTGAAGAAGCGAACGCATTCCTTGAAACCCAGCGCGACTTCGTCCACGAATCTGGAAAGCAGCATGGTGGTCCTGCCCGGAACGCGGTTGGGCTCGATGTAGAGCGTCGGCGTCCCGGCGAGGGATGCCGCGAGCACGCAGGGCCCGCTGGCGTAGCCGCCCGTGCCGATTACGGCGTCAGGCCTCTCCTTGATAAGCACGAGAATCGACTGAATTATGCCCACTCCGGCCAGGAGCGCCGGGATGATGAAGCCCGCGCCCCTCTTCCGCGGCAGGGGCCTGGCTGCTATCTTGTACATCCTGTAGCCCAGTTTCGGCACTATGCCGGTCTCGAGCCCCCGGCCGGTGCCTACGAAGACGACATCGACGGAGTTGTTCAAATCCTTCAGGGACTCTATCACCGCCACGGCCGGATAAATGTGGCCGCCGGTCCCTCCGCCCGCTACGATGATCTTCATCTTGCCAGACCTTCCAATCTCCCGGGCCCGATCTTCGCATATGTGCTCTGACGCTTGCTCACCCCGAGCAACATGCCGCATGACGCCAGCAGGATGAGCGAGGACGAGCCGCCGTAGCTCAAGAAGGGTATTGGCAGGCCGATTGTGGGCAACAGGCCCGTACATACTCCGGCGTTCACGCAGAAATAGGTCGCTACCGCCATCGTCACACCGGTCGCCACCACCGACGAGAACACGGACGGCGCCCTTCTCGCCGCCCGCAGCCCGCGCCAGACGAAAACAAAGAAAAGGGCCGTTACGCCCAGGATCCCGAGGAACCCGATTTCCTCTCCCGTTATGGAGAGAATGAAGTCCGTATGCGCATCGGGCACAAAGAGGTATTTCTGATTTCCCATACCGGGACCCATACCCCTCCAGCCTCCGGCGCCTATTGCGATGACAGCCTGCCTGGCCTGGTAGCTCACGCCCTGGTCCGCGGCGCCGCCCAGCTTCGCCAGTATCCTGTCCCAGTTGTGACCCGTCACGTACATGAAGCCTATAAGCGACGCCAGAGCCGCGGAGAGACCGAGCCCCAGATGCTCTATTCGCGCCCCGCCCGCGAAAAGGACGATGATGCCTATGAGAAGCAGCATCGCGGCGGTGCCGATATTGGGCTCGGCGGCAACGAGCACCACAGCCGATCCGATTACTATGAAAGCCGGCAGGAATCCCCGGCTGAACTTCCTTATCTCGTAGCCCCGGCGCGTGATGAAATCGGCCAGGTACAGGATCAACGCTATCTTGGCCAGCTCCGAAGGCTGGAATACGAAATAGCCCAGCCTGAGCCACCTTGCCGAGCCCCTGACCACGACCCTGAGGGGCGACGGTATGAGCACCAGGCCCAGGAGAACGAGGGCCGCGATGAGTACCGGTCCGGCGAGCCGCCTCAAGACGTCCTCCCTCACCTTCATGAAGAGAACGAGCAGAATGAAGCCGAGGATCACACGGATGATATGGTGCCGCAGAAAGAGCCCGGCATCCTCGGACTCGGTCGCTTCTATGGCGAAGTCATAGGAGGCGCTGTATACCATCACAATCCCGACGATGCTCATGGCCAGAATGGTGAAGAGCAGCATCCTGTCAACGCCGTGGTTCTCCATCCGTCTCATGTTCCCTCTACGCCTGGCTGAGTCTTTTCAAGATCGCGCACCGCGCGCTTGAACACCCTTCCCCTCTCCTCGAAGTCGGCGAACATATCGAAGCTCGCGCAGCCTGGAGACAGGAGCACCGTGGTTCCCGGCGAGGCCTCATCCCCGGCCGTCCGTACGGCGCTCTCGAGCGTATCGGCGGCGCGCACCTCGGTGATTCCCGAGAAGACCTTCCTGAGCGTGTCCCGCGCCTCGCCGACTGCGAGCAGCAGGCTGACCTTGGCTTCGACGAGAGGCCTCAGGGCCTCGAAGTCGCCGCCCTTGTCGCGCCCGCCGGCTATGAGTATCGCCGGCCGGGCTACCGCCTCCAGGGCCACCCGCACCGAGTCCACATTGGTGGCCTTGGAGTCGTTTATATAAGTAACGCCGTCGATTTCGGCCACGGGCTCGTAGCGGTGCTCGAGCCCCTCGAAACCCGCCACTCCTTCGCGAACGGCGTCGTCATCAAAACCGAGGGCAGAAGCCGCCAGGACAGCTGCAAGGCTATTGGCAAGGTTGTGCGGACCTTTGATCTTGAGAGCGTCTACATTGAAGACAGTCCTCTCTCTGCGATCGGTCCTGACAACTACCTGCCCTCCGTTAACGAATGCACCTTCCGTCACTTCTTCTTTGAGACTGAAATAGAGCCTATGCGCCTCCGCGCCTTCGGAGGCTCTCATTGAATCCTCGTCGTCATGGTTGATTACCGCGAAGTCCTCGGGTACCTGGTTTGCGAAGAGCCGCGACTTGGAAGCCACGTAGTCCTCATAGGAGGTGTACCGGTTGAGATGATCGGGCGTGATATTGAGAAGAACCCCGACCTCCGGCCTGAAGCTGATGCATGTGTCGAGCTGGAAGCTCGAGATCTCCGCCACCAGGATGTCGTCCCGACCCAGACCGGGCGCTACGCTGCTTATGGGAAGCCCGATATTGCCGCAGACATGTACCCTGTCGCTCCTCGTCTTTAGAATCGCGCCGATGAGGCTCGTCGTCGTGGTCTTGCCGTTGGTCCCGGTGATTGCAACGACCCGGGCGTCCGTAAGGCAGTACGCCAGCTCGACCTCGCTTATCACGGGCACGCCGGCGGAGCGCGCCCGGTCGACCACAGGATTCGCAAGCGGCACGCCCGGCGAGAGCACGACGATCGCCGCGCCCAGAGCGAAATCGGGCGAATTGGCGCCGAGTTCCAGGCGAATGCCCAGGGCCTCGAGCCCGGCGAGAGCCGGGGCCATCTCGGAGGCGCTTTTCGCGTCGGTCGCCCGGACCCGGGCGCCGGCCTTATCGAGTGCGCGGCAGGCCGCCACACCGCTACCGCCCAGACCGACAACGGCCACATCGAGGCCCGCGAAATCCTCTCTCCTGTACGCCTTCCTCATAAAGGTCTTTCCTGCTATCATCTCAGCTTAAGTGTGCTCAGCGTGACGAGCGCCAGCAGCGCCGAAACCACCCAGAACCTTATGACGATCCTCGACTCGGGCCATCCCATGAGCTCGAAGTGGTGGTGAAGAGGGGCCATTCGAAACACCTTCTTGCCCCTGTAGCGCACAGCGATCACCTGGATGATCACCGACAGGGCCTCGGCTACGAAGAGCCCGCCGACGATAACCAGGAGAAACTCCTTCTTGATAAGAACCGCCACCGTAGCCAGCGCGCCCCCCAGCGCGAGCGAACCCGTATCGCCCATGAAAACGCCCGCCGGATGGGCATTGAACCACAGGAACCCGAGCGACGCCCCGACCAGCGACCCGCAGAAAATGGTAAGCTCGCCGGCCTGCCCGAGGTGGAGGATGTTGAGATAGTTCGACAGCACCGCGTGCCCGCTGACATAGCTTATGCCGGCGAAAGCCGCCGCCGCGAATCCGAACATACCTATGGCGAGCCCGTCGAGCCCGTCGGCCAGATTCACCGCGTTCGACGCGCCGGTAATGACCAGTATCACGAACGGTATGTAGAGTACGTCGAGATTGGGATAAACGTTCTTGAAGAAGGGGACCGTCGTGCGCGTCGCGAGCTCGGGGTTCTCGGGCCACATCAGCAGAATAGTGCCCACGACGAGCCCCAGCAGGGCCTGGCCGGCGATCTTGTATTTGCCCACCAATCCTCTCGGTTTCTTCTTCACGATGCGGAGATAGTCGTCTATATAACCCATGGTCCCGAGCCACACCGTCGCCAGCAGGCAAATGAGCACGTACTTGTTCGTGAGATTGGCGCAGAGAAGCGTTGGCACGAGGACGGCAAGCAGTATGAGCACGCCGCCCATGGTGGGCGTGCCTTTCTTGCCGGCATGGGACTCGGGCGTGTCGTCCCTGACCCCGTTGAGTATGTTCTTCTTCCTCAGCGTCCTTATGATGAAGGGCCCAAGGGCGAAGCATATCACCAGCGACAGCAGCGTGGCCGTCGCGGTCCTTACCGTGATGTACCGGAAGACATTGAGTACCGAGAGATACTCTTTCAGGGGATACAGGAGATGATAGAACAACCTATTTCCTCCTCAGCGCTGCCTCTTTGCGTATGTAGCGCGACACGGCGTCCATGCCTGTCGCCCGCGACCCCTTGACGAGAATGGCGTCGCCGGATTTGATAAAACGACTTAAGAAAGCACATGCCGTCTCTTTGTCGGCGAAGAAACCCGCCCTTTCTTCGGTCATTCCCGACTGCCTTGCCGCGTCCACGGCGTCCCAGGCCGCACCGCCGACACCGAAGAAGAAATCCAGGCCCGATCCGGCCAGACTGCCCCCCACCTCGCGATGGAGCTCCGCAGCAAAATCGCCGAGTTCCAGCATCTCCCCCATCACGAACACCCGCCGCCCGGCGGGCAGGCCCATGAGCACGCTCAATACGGCGCGCACCGAGTCCGGGTTGGCATTGTAGGTGTCGTCTATGAGGGTAATGTCGCCCTCCCTGCTTATGTTGACCCGGACCGGCTGGAAGTCCCTGAGGGCCCGGGCCGACTCGGCGGGGCCTATATCGAACAGGCTGCCCGCGGCGATCGCCGCGAGCGCGTTATAGACGTTGTGAAGACCGGGCGCACGGAGAGCCACCTCGACGCCTGCAACCTTGAAGAGCGTGCCGGAGCCCGCCCCGGTGTCGACGTCGGTCGCCCGGTAATCGCAATGCGCTTCTATTCCGAAAGTCACCATATCGATTTCGATCTCCCCGGCCTTTTGGAGGACGGCAGGGGAGTCGGCGTTCACAACTCCCCTGCCGCTGGGTGGAAGGACTCGTAGAAGATCGGTCTTTTCTTCGACTATGTTCTCAATAGACCCGAATAGGCCGATATGCGCTCGGCCGACATTGGTAATCACTCCCACGTCGGGCCGGGCCCAGCCGGCCAGCTCCCGGATTTCGCCCGGATGATTGCTGCCGAGCTCGGTTATGAGGACCTCGTCGGACTCCTCGAGACCGAGAATGGTGAGCGGTACGCCTATCTGGTTGTTGTAGTTGCCGGGATTCTTGTGCACATTGAGCCGACCCGAGAGCACCGCGGCGATCATCTCCTTGGTGGTCGTCTTGCCGTTCGATCCCGTGACGGCGATCACGGGAATGTCCACGAGACCGCGTAGGTACACGGCAAGGCTCTGCAGCGCCGAGAGCGGCGAATCGACGACAATCTGCGGGAACGATGCCGCCGGCCCTTCGACGGGGCGCGACACCACCGCGCCGGCTGCGCCGGCGGACGCGGCGTCGCCTACGAAGGTATGCCCGTCGGCATGCTCGCCCTCCAGCGCGTAGAAGAGGTCGCCAGATTCAAGCGTGCGCGTGTCGATAGAGTGGCCGGTCGGGACGGCGCCGCCCGCCCCTGCGGCCCGAGGGTGAATCTCTCCTCCTACGACCCGGGCGATTTCAGCTATGCTGAGCTTCAGCATTCGCATTGTCCCCAAGCAACTTCCTGACGATTTCCCTGTCATCGAGATGGATCTTCCTTGTTCCAAGTATCTGGTAGTCTTCGTGGCCCTTTCCCGCGACCACGATGAGATCTCCTTCCCTGCTGGCCTCTATCGATTTTTCGATGGCCCGCTCCCTGTCGGGCTCGACTTCGTATTTCGACCCTTCCGGGAGCCCGGCCAGTATGTCGTCTATTATCTTCGAGGGGTCTTCGGTGCGCGGATTGTCGCTGGTAATGAAAACGAGGTCCGAGAGCTCCGCCGCAATGCGGCCCATTTCCGGGCGCTTGCCTCGGTCTCGGTCGCCCCCGCAGCCGAACACGACTATTACGCGCCCCGACGTAAGGTCCCTCATGTCCATGAGCAGACGGTTCAGCGCGTCGGGCGTATGCGCGTAGTCGACGACGGCCGAGCGGCCCCTGCCGCTTATGACCTCCACCCTGCCCGGGAGCTGCTCGAGGGAGGCGATCCCCTCGAGTATGGCGTCCTCGCCGAAACCGAGCATGAGCCCGATGGCGAACGCAGCCAGGGCGTTTTCGACATTCATCCTGCCCTGAAGGCAGGTCTTTATCATGGTCGCGCCCTGCGCGTGACTGACCTTCAGTCTGGAACTGTGTCTTTCCATGGACAATATGTCACCTCTGACATCGGCATCCTTGCCAAGGCAGTAGGTCAGGCACGGCAGGGCGATGGTCTTTGCTATTTCGACTCCGGTGTCATCACCCACGTTGATGACGGCTTTCCTCTTGACTCCATATGCATCGCCCGCCGCCTCATCGAAAAGCGACATCTTGGCCCGCTTGTATTCTTCGAATCCCCCATGAAAATCGAGATGGTCGCGGGTCAGATTGGTGAAACAGACGATGTCGAAGTCCACGAAGTCCGCGCGATGAAGCGCGAGGGCGTGTGAAGATACTTCCATGGCGCAGTGGCTGAGCCCGCTGTCCACCATGGACCTCAGGTAACGGTGTACCTCCGGAGATTCGGGCGTGGTAAACGGATCCTTCTCATAGGAGTCGCCTACATAGTGGCCCAGAGTGCCCATGACGCCGGCCCTTTCCCCCGCGGCCTCAACTATGGCCTTCACGAAGTGAGCCGTGGTCGTCTTACCGTTCGTGCCGGTTATGCCGACGACGCGGAGCTCATGCGACGGGTTGTCATAGAACGAGGCGGACGCATAGGCGAGCGCCTCGCGTACGTCCCTGACCACAACCAGGGTCGCCGGATCGGGGATGTCCAGATTGCGGCCGGCCAGGACGGCTCCCGCCCCCCGCCGGACGGCGTCCGCAGCGAATTCATGGCCGTCGACGCTGCCGCCCCTGAGGCAAGCGAAAAGACAGCCCTCGGTGACTTTCCTCGAGTCCGAGCATATGCCCGTCACGGCGCGGTCAAGCGAACCCGCCGTATGGACCACCGCATAGCTCTTGAGAATCTCACCCAGTGTCTTAGCCATTGCCATTCCCCAGGCGTATAGTGCAGAGCCTGCTTGAATTAAGGGGAGCGCCGGGAGCCGGGTCCTGCTTGACCACCCGGCCGCTCCCGGAGTAGAGCCAGCGTATCCTGGCTTCTTCGAATACCCGTTTTGCCTCTTTAAGTGTGAGCCCGATTACCGAAGGGCACCTGGCCCTGGCACTCCCGTCCCAGAGCGTCAGGGCGGCTTCCGCGCCGCCGTCGGAGACTTCGCGGGAGCCGGCGAGCATGAGGCAGCTCGACGGCAGACAGGCTTTCTCCATTCTCGAAAGCGAACTCGCCATGCTGCTGAAAGCCGGCCCGCACACGCCGCCACCGTAACTGAACACCCCGTTGGGTTCGTCGATCACGACAACGCATACGTATTTGGGATTGGCCGCGGGGACGAATCCAGCGAAGACACATGTATGAAGGTCCCTGTTGTAACGGCCGTTAATGACCTTCTCCGCGGTCCCGGTTTTGCCCGCCGCGGGTATGCCCTCGACGCACGCCAGCATGCCGGTGCCGTCCTCTACCACGCCCCTCAATAGCCCGGCCACTTTGCGCGCCGTCTGCTCCTTTACAACGCGCCTTATGACCCGGGGTTTACAGGTCTTGATCACATTCATATCCTCATCTACCACGGCCTTGACGATACGAGGCCTCATGAGCTCGCCCCCGTTGGCTATCGCCGCATAGGCCATGGCCAGCTGCAGAGCGGTTACGCTCACCTCGTGGCCGATGCTTATGGTCTCGAGCGAGCGGCCGCTCCATTCGCCGGGCTCGTTGAGGATGCCCCTGGACTCGCCCTCAAGCTCTATCCCCGTCTTGGATCCGAAACCGAAGGATCGCACATATCTGTGGAAGGCTTCTGTCCCGATTTCCCGCGCTATCAGCGCAGCGACGATGTTGCTCGAGTATTTGACCGCCTCGGCCAGGCTCATGACATCATGGGGATGGAGGTCGGTGATAACTCCGCCTTTTACCTTGAGCTTGCCGTTCTCGGTCCTGAACATGGCATCATCGTCCACCACTCCCATGTCGAGAGCGGCCGAGAACACGCAGATCTTGAAGGCCGATCCGGGCTCGAAGGTCTGCCGCACCGGGTAGTTGCAGTTCTTGGGGCTGCTGGCCATCGCCAGGATGTCGCCGGATGCAGGATCGACGATGAGGGCGCATCCGCCCCGGGCCTTATTGGCCCTCAGGCCCTCTGCAAGCACCCTCTCCGCCATGACCTGGACGTCCGCGTCTATGGTGAGCACGACCGAGTTCCCCGCCACCGGCGTCGTTATGACGCTTTCCACGCAGGGCCTGGACCTGCCGCGGGCGTCTCTGAAGTAGCGTCTCTTGCCGGGCTTTGCCCTGAGCTCCTCATCCAGCGTCTTCTCCAGGCCCGTCAGGCAATTGCCGTCGTCGCCGTAGCCGCCGATGAAGTTGGCGCCGACGTCCTTAAGGGGTCTCACGCGCTTCCCGGATGGGACGACGCAGACGCCGCAGAGACCCAGATCGCTGATCGTACGGGCCGTTTCTATATCGAGCGCCTTGTCGATGGGAACGAAATAGGTGTCAGTATTGGTTATGCGCTTGAGCACACCGCTGTATGTGTGGGCGGTGCGCCTTGATATCTCCTTCGCGACGGCCTCCGGGTCGCGGACCAGATGCGGGTCGATGAAGACGTGCATGGCGGGGAGGGTAACGGCGAGGGGCCTCAAGTTCCTGTCATAAATCGTGCCCCTCCTGGCGAGGGTGTCCGCGGGCTTGTACTGCTGGCCCTGCGCTATCCGCAGGTAGTAATCGTGCTTTATGACCTGAAGCTGAAAGAACCTGCCCAGTACCAGGCCCGCGAGGACAAGGAATGCCGCGAACATCGCAAGCATCCTCGCGGACGTAAGTCTCAATTTACTCCTCCCTGTTCTCGATCACGTAGACGAACTCCCAGTTGAGGTCGTCCATGCCCAGTTTTCCGCGCGCGACGTTCTCCAGGCGCGGCGCGCATTCAAGGACAGCTACTTCGTAGGCAAGTATCTCCGTCTGGTTTCTCACCATTTCCAGCTCGGTCTCCAGTTCGAAGTTGCGGTCGAGTTGCGTTTCCACCGTAAGACGCTCCCACGTGTAGAAGAGGCTTGAAACGGCGGCAAGGGCAACCAGCAGTAAACCCAGAAGGAACGACCGTCCCGTACGCTTGATTCCATTTGCCCTGCCCAGTGTCTCTCCTTCTTTGCCCTTTCGAAGCGGCGCTTGCATTTTACGGATTCCTGCGCACCGGAGACGGTCGCTCCTGCGCCCCTGGGTTCACTGTCTCTATCCGATTTTCTCTGCCGCCCTCAGCTTCGCGCTGCGGGCGGAGACATTCGCTTTAACCTCCTCAGGCTGCGGCGTGACCGGCCTGGGCGTGAGTACCTTAAAAACCTCAACCCTGCCGCACCTGCATACCGGCATACCCGGCGGGCACACGCACTCGCCGGACAGCCTCCGGAAGGCACGCTTCACGATGCGGTCTTCAAGGGAGTGGTACGTAATAACACAGACCCTCCCGCCTTTCCCCATGAGGACCGGAAGCGATTCCATGAGCCTCTCCAGGCCGGCGAGTTCCGAATTCACGGTGGCTCGCAGAGCCAGATAGACCCTGGCCAGCGACCTGGCGGGCCTCTGTTTGACCACCGCCTTCACCGCGCGCGAGAGGTCCAGCGTAGTGATGAGGCCGGCGCCGTCTCTCGCATCGAGGATCGAACGCGCTATTCTCTTCGCCAGCCTGCCCTCGCCGAACTCCCTGAGGAGAGCAGTCAGTTCCTTAAGGTCCATGGCCCCCAGAAGCTCGCCGGCTGTTTCCCCCGCGAGGCGGTCGAACCTCATGTCGAGGACACCCTCCCTGTCGAAACTGAAGCCTCTATCCGATGTGACGATCTGGAGCCCGGAGATTCCGCAGTCAACCAGCAACCCGTCGACCCTTCCCCCAAACCGTGACGGGATCCTGTCCGAAAGGTCGCCGTAGTTCATCTTCATAAGCACCACTCTCTCTCCGAACCGTTCGAGCCTGTTTTCAGTAAAGCTGAGTGCGTCATCATCAAGATCTATTCCCACGAGTACGCAACTAGCGGGGGCGGCATCCAGCAGTGCCTCGGCATGTCCGCCCAGACCTACGGTCGCGTCGACAATCACCTGAGTGCAGGGAGTGATCAGGAACTTCTTTGTCTCGGCCACCATTACCGGAACGTGACATGCCCGCTCGCCCCTTCCCTCGACTTCCCTTCTATCGGTCATCCCGGCCCCGCGCTGGGCCGCGATCCGTCATACGCCTGGTGATCTCTTCGAGAGCTTCTTCCGGGGTGATGCCCCTTGACTTCTCGTACTCCTCGTAAGCCGCGGGATCCCAGAACTCTATATGGTCAAGCTGACCGATAATGAGCACGGAATCCTTGATACTGACAGTCGCCAGCAGCTCGGGCGGAATGAGAACTCTCTTATGTCCATCCATCCTGCAGTGACGCGCCCTGCGAAGAGCTACCCTCATGTAGTACCTGCTGACGTCCGCTTCCGGGAAGGACCGCATGAACTTCTCGCGATCCTGCCACTCGTCCAGAGGGTAAGCTGCCAGACATCCATCCGGGCCCGGGAGCACTATAAACGTGTTACGGGCAAACTCCGACAGTCCGTTCCGAATCTGGGCGGGAATGCTAAAGCGGCCTTTAGCATCTACCGTGTGAACGTAACCACCGTAGAACGATGACATTGATCAACCTTGCCTTGATATCCCACTTAGTCCCACTTCGTGCCGCAATGACGCGACACTACCACCAGGTTGATACCCTGTCAAGAAAAATATACAAATATGGGTAAATCTAGGCCACTTTTTGCTAGTATATTGAGAAATAGGGAGATAGGAGCAAGGTCGATGGGGACAGCATGTCGTTTATAAGTGCTTATGCACTATAACGCAATTGGGCCGCCGTGAGGCGCATCCCACCGGCGCCCCACCGCACCAGCGGGGGTCAGGTCTCAAAATGCACAAAATCGAGGAGTCAGGTCTTGAGATGCACAGAAGGGGACCTCCGCGAAATCGAGGGGTCAGGTCTTGAGATGCACAGAAGGGGACCTCCGCGTTGACGGCCAGGTTCAGCATCGTGGAGCGGGGACCCTAAGAAGCGTATGGTGAGTGCGGAATGGCTCCCTAGCGCAGCACCATGGTCTTCCTGGACAGGCTGTTTTGCCCACCGGCCACTACGACGAAGTAGATGCCGCTGCATACGTCACGGCCGCGGCCATCTTTGAGGTCCCACATCAGATCGGAGTATCCAGTCTCCAGGTCCCCCTTCAGGAGATTGCGCACGTGCCTGCCGCGGACGTCGAAGATGTCTATGCTGTATTCCGACGGGGCACCAGACGGTACTCCGAGCCGCACGCTCACACGCGAGACCGCAGGCGAGGGGTATGCCATCAGCGTCAATGCCCCGGGAACTCCGCCGGGAACATTCACCCCACTTCCCGGCTCCGGCGGGCCTCCGTATAGATTGCTGTTGTGCCTGTCATGGCAGAATTTGGGCCATTCCATCCTGGAGGAGTCATACGGAGCACTGAGGTCGAAGACATGCATAAGCGCGTCATAACCTCCCACGGCGACTTCGATGTCGCCGTCCAAGTCGATGTCGCAGAGAGCCGGCGCAGAGTATATCTCCCCGGCCATATGTCTGGGCCATCCGTCGAGACGGGTGCCATCCGCGTTGTAAGCGTACAGCATATCGTCGGTGCAGCCGATGACGACTTCCATTTCGCCGTCTCCGTCAATGTCGCCGACCACAGGTGAAGACTCGAAGTCGCCCTGGGCATATACCGGCCAGCCGGCACGCACGGACCCGTCGTCCGAGAAGACATAGACGCAGGCGGTATCGCCAACACCCCCCGTCCGCATGGTACCGATGACAATGTCCAGCTTCCCGTCCCCGTCCAGCTCCGCAAGCGCCGGCGACGACCTGACCGTGCCCCTCATGGACTGCGGCCAACCCGGATGAACGTCTCCGGTGTGGTCGTAAACCACCATGCTCTGCGAGAACATTTTTCCTGCAACCAATTCCACATCGCCGTTTGCGTCGATGTCGCCTACCGCAATCGAGCAGTAGATTATCCCTGGACTTGCGAAAAGCCCATCGGGATTGAGATAGCCCGACCCGTCATGGTTGTAAATGTAGAGACCTTCACTCCCGGTTGTCCCTACGATGATCTCCAGGTCGAGGTTGCCGTCCACATCCGCAATCGCCGGCGATCCGTAAATCGAACCCTGGGCCTGCGCGAAGAAACCGTTCGGGTGCAGATAGCCGGTTCCCTCATGATGCCAGACATAAACCTGGCCATAGGTGTTGGCTGCTATTATCTCGAAGTCAAAATCTCCGTCTATATCCGCGATACACGGGGCGGCTCTCACCTCCCCGCCGAGAGTCCTGAAGAAGCCGTCGGTCATACGCAGCCCCGACCCGTCGTGGTTCCACGCATAGAGATTCCCGTCATTGGAACCCACAACGACTTCCAGCTCCGGGTCGTCGTCGAGATCGGCAATCGCCGGCGCAGACCATACCATGTCTCCGGTCGGGCGTGGCCAGCCGATGCGTGCCACACCGTCATACTCCCAGACATGCAGGTGGTGGTCCTTTGAACCGGCCGCCAGTTCCAGTGTGCCGTTTCCGTCGAGGTCGCCGGGGCAAACGGATGAATAGATCACATTTGTCGGACCGACGGGCCAGCCCGCCTGATATGGAGCGCCCGTCCAGGCGCGAAGCGTCTCGCTGGGCGAGCTGACATTTCCCATCGAATCGCGAACGCATATATAGTAGAAGTAATCTTCCTCGCTTGCGAGGCCGTCGTCAATCAGGCGCGCATGACCGTCAACAACCCCGGCGAGGTCGTACGGGCCTTCCTGCTGGCCGGCCCTGAAAACATCGAATCCGCGGAATAGGCTGTCGCTGCCTGCGTCCCACGCCAGCTCCACGTAATCGCTACCGCACAGGTAGCGCAGTCCCGTCACCGCTGCAGGCGATCTCAGTGAGATTATCTCAGACCAGGTCTTCCCGTAGGCGTCCGTCAGGTATATCTCGAAGGAGATCACGCCGGCCGTACTGCGCACGACATATCCATCCCCCTCTGCATACTCGCGGCTCGCAAGATCGCCATAAGTGCTGACACTGTCTTCTGCCGTGATGCCGCTCATGGGTCTGAGCACGCCTGCTATGTCCTTCAGCCCGCCGCCGCCGACATTGCGCACCCCGTAGATTACGCCGAGACTGTCACCCGAGAGCGGAGTCACCTCTATTCTCTCTCCATCGAGGGCGCCGTCGCGGACGAGCACCCGGAACCAGTCGCGCCAGAGGCCGGCCCCGCCGTCTTCAATCTCGATCTCGAACCAGACGCCGGTGCCGTCGCCGGCAGGTCCGGTGAATTCGACATCGTAGGCGGCCATCACCTCTTCCGGCCCGACGTCACCGTATACCTGACTGCCGTCATGAATCACAACATGGACGCCGCTCCCACAAAGGAGGTCGAAGCCCTCTTCTATGCTGCCCGTCTGCAGGACGCCCGTAAGGACGATCGAAGTGTCGGTGGCGGCCAATATGTCCTCGGGTCCGAGACCCTCGCCGCGATAACCCGCGATCTCCCCATACACCTCAAGGCTGCACCGGTATGCGACGGGGCCGTCACCCTCGCCGCAGAACCTCACGTGCCATCCCATCCCGTCAAGCCAGAGCCAGCATCCGTATTCGGCGCCGTAGTCACGCGGCGCTCTCCCCATTACCTCATCCGTGACACCGACCGCGAAGGGCATCGTCGGGGGACTCCGGCCTTCCCTGCCCACATGCACCAGGCTGTCCGGGGGCCAACCGTCAAGCTCAACATCCACCAGCAAGCTGCAGCCCTCCAGAGCGACCAGGTCCGCCGTCACGGCGGCTGCGGTATCTGCATCGCCGTTTACCAGGGCGACTTCCAGACCAACCCGCTCTCCCCAACCCGCCTCGCCGTCGCCGTTACCCGTCCAGCCGGCGCCGTCGTCGACAGACACGCCGCTTATGTAGCATCGACCGCCCGCGCCGGTAACATCCACGCTGGCGGTCAGCACCAGGTAGCCCTCCCGGCTCACCACGAGACTCGCCGCGCCCGGACCGAGAGGACTATACTCGAGCAGAGCCGAACCACCCGCATCCGTCAGGGCCGCGCCATACTCGCCGCGCTCGCCGGTCATCACCACCACGGCGCACTCAACCGGGCCCCCGCTGTCCTCAACGGTCACCGCATAGACGCTGTCGCCGTACGTCATCGCACCCGCATGCACGGCATAAAGAGTGTCGGGATCATCCATATACACGGCGAGGACGGGATCGCCGAAGAGCATGTAGGTGAGAACCGTCCAGCGCGCCGAGCCGTCCCGGTCCACTGCCGACGGGATCTGGTCCTGGTAGTGAAGTGCGCATACATCACCAAACCTGTGCACGCCGCGGTCGAAGAAGTAATCGCAGAAGGCCTCAAGTAAATAAGCCGCTATGAATTGGAAGTTGAACCGCGTCGTGGCGTATGCCGCGATACACCCGCCTCCGGGATTGGCAATGTAATGCCTGAAGACACAATCCACGTCCACAGCATTGTTGTTGCAGTTCAATGCATAGACGAAGCCGCAACGATTCGCATTGGACAGCGTGTCGAAGTCGCTCACCTGGATGTATGGCGGCGCACCCTCCGCCGTTGAGGTGCGGAAGGCGTCACCATGGCCCGCAATGAGAGTCAGGCAGTGGCCGCTGTTTATCTCCGCGAGACAGGGCTCCCGGCTCATAGTCCCGGAGCTCTCGTAAAGCTTCGTAGTGCCCCAGTGCGAGGGGAAGCTGAGCGCCGCCTCATCCAGCAGATCTGCCCCGTCGAGATTGGGGAGCAGTATCTCGGCCATCAGGAGGGCCGATCCGGCGAAGCCCGGCGCCGGGGCCGTCATATATTCCATCGCTTTGTCTGTGTAGCCTTCGGCCTCGGCCCCGTTGCGGACCGGCAGCCTGCCGACGATTATCTGCGGGTAGAAAGTGACTCCGTCACTGATAACCGCCACCCCGTCACCCCATTCACCGAAGACATCATTTCCGTTGTCGTTCCATGTGCCTTCGAGACTGGAATAATACATGTCGGTGGGTATGCTCTCGCCGCCGTAGTGATTGGTCCAGGCATAGCGGATGGGAACCACAGACGCGTCGCCGCCGATAACAACGTATACC
>Ga0180438_10000553_pt1 | contig 71274 bp, 100 predicted proteins | sample SS_ome_12_FD_132455 | JGI IMG/M metagenome (GOLD analysis project Ga0180438, IMG submission 132455) | Hypersaline lake sediment archaeal communities from the Salton Sea, California, USA - SS_3_D_2 metaG | ecosystem: Environmental > Aquatic > Non-marine Saline and Alkaline > Hypersaline >...
CTTTAAGTTTCTCCCCACGTTCTGTTACATAGCTCGCTGGAACTTCGCCATTGCAGTACCTATCAAACGCTCTGAGATACACCATCAAACGGTGTTGCTGAATGATTGGCTTGCGACCTCGCTTAACTCCTTTTGCCAGTGACATTCCTATTACTCCTTGCTAAATTATTTTGTGCAATTATCAATGATGCTCTCACATTTATTCGGTTAACTACACCAGAAATTACCTCTCTGGAATAGTTGCCTCGCTTTGTTTGTAGAATTAGGTTTGTGAGCACATCAGCAACCCTGTTTATACTACTATTTACCCCATCCCCTTCAACTATCTTGCCAGCTTCCTTCACCTTGTCTACCCACTCTGAAATCTGCTCATTAAGAATAGAATTGCTTGCCCTGTTCTCAGTGGAGCGAGACTTGGCGAGTTCATACTTGTGCATCTTTGATTTACTCATAGCCAGTAAACCCACCTTTCATTCATAATAGTTGCCTGTCTGTTCCACTTGTTGATAAGCTCAAGCATTGCAGGTCTATCCCAAGCTCTTGCATGGCTTGTCCCTTGCTGACCTGTTGGTGTAAATAGCCAGTGATATTCAAAAGTCTTTTCCATACTCTTATTCTACCATACGCCGTAATTATTGTCAAGCTTATATTTTGGTCAAGAATGATGGATGAACCGTCCATCTCCTGCCATTATCAGCAATGACACCCACTGTTTTCTGATTAACTTTGCTTATCTTCCCCTTAACAACGCCACCACGATTTCCAGCGTCAAATTGGACTCTGTTCCCCACTTTGAAGGATACCTTGAGCCGCTGTTCAATTATCTTGCTGAATTCGTGCAGTTCTGCTGTGCTCGCCCCTTTGATAACATTAAGGAAGTCCGATAAATTAGCCATTTCTACACCTTCTGCATATTCGTTGCAATTTCGTTCATTAAATCGGCACAGTAGAGAAGAGCATTAGCATCCTTGGCATCACAGTCGGTTGGGTCTTGGTGGACTTTTTTCAGTGACTTCGCCATATCTCTAATGTCCTTCTTGGAACAGAAAAACTCTAACGTAACTGTACTTTTACCTGCCATTTTTCCTTCGCATCCTTTCTCTTTTATTTAGTTTACGGAGCGTGTTCTTGGCTTCCTTCTGGATAGACTCAACTGTTCTACCCGAAGCTGATGCCACCTTCTGAGCTACCTCACCAGTAACCTCACTGACGATTTGCCTTGCCGTGTGCAGTTTCATTCCCTTTTACCTCACCAAAATTATTCCGACTATATTGAATACACAAATGCCAACCATTAAAATAACCAGTAGTTCAAACACTCGCCGCACAAGAAACCACTTGGTCAAGAGCTTGTGTTCAGCCAGAAGCTTGTCCAGTCCAATCAGTGCCAGAGATAAGACAGTGCTTCCACCAACCTTGATGAGCCAAAATAGTGCTGGTGTTTGCAATGCTTCACGCATGAGAGGATTTAATTCTGTGCCAGTTCCATTCCCCACAAAGTACGCTGTCAAAGCACAATCTAGCACATTTAATCCTACGAATGCGACTGCCAGCTTTTTGACCGAGACTTCTTTTGCCTCTGACTTAATCAACTCTCCCATTTGCCGACCATGACCCTTGTGCTCTATTCTCTATTGCCTGGAATATCTTCATATTGTCAAGAGTAGAAAGCCTCAGCATCCGATGGTCACCACGACCACCCCATCTGGTTTGATGCCGTATCTGTCCACTGACGAATATGCCGTACTGGTTTTCGTATCCTCTAGTTGCTATGTGCAGGTTACCATCGGGGTTTCTGTTTGGCAGGACAAAGTTCTTTTCCATCTTGGCGTATTCCTTTTTGATGAAAGCTTTATCATCACCCAAAGGCATTTCCACAAAGAACCACTCACCCTGCCGCTGGTAATCACCCTCTACCTCTGCTGGCTTCAGGGAAGCAAATGCTTCCTCAACAGTCTCTACAGGCTCAGGAAGCTTGCACAGGAAGAAGTTCCAGCCATCCATTGATGATAGGTAGTAGTCACCCTCATATCGGAGAATGGCTGACTCAGGTCTACGTTCCTCTTGCTCACTGTAGCCTTCCTTCTCGTCTTTTGAGAGTGCCTGATATTCCTTATTGCTGATTACTTCCGTTTTGCCTCTCCGACTTCCATCATTTATCCACCGTTCCCACTTTCCAGTCTTATCCCACCGTTGAGGCTCATGGGACAAAAGCTCAAAGTTCCAGAATGGGATGCCAGCACTTTCCAGTGCTGAGAATGGTATCTGGATTGTAGCATGACGGAAGCAAGAACTTTGGTGGCTGGAAGTTGTTACTGAATACTTATCAGCATTCAGAAGGAAGCCAAAATCTCTCCGCACCAGCAACGGAAAGTGTCTGCCATAAGAGTAGAGAGTATCATCCTCTACATACATATGGCTCGCTTCCCCTTTGGTTGCCCCTTTGACAAACTCATTTATTAGGGTACTTTGTGACTTCATTTGCCGCTCCTTTGTATAGAATATTCCTCATTGTCTATATTATACCACATGCCGTTTAGCTTGTCAAGTCTTGCTTGAGTCCATAATTAAGACCAACCCTTTTGGCTTTTCTTTTCTCTGTAACCAGTGCCAGCCCAAGAGAAGCTATCACATCAGTTAAATCGTTCTCAAAATCTCTGCTGTTATCACTATGCCCACAGTTACCATGAACATATTCGTGCATTAGTGTGCCTACCATCTTCCCCAAATCTTCATTCTGGATTGTTTCCAGACAAACACCAGCTACGCCGTCAACATAATATCCTGTCTGGTCAAAATTGAAGAGCCGAGTTTCATCCTTTTTCTCTTTGTCTACGAATATCTTGACAGGGTAAGGTTTGAGTCCTGCTTCGCCAGCAATTTCATCCGCAATCCCTTTGCCTCTCTTGAAAAATTCCTTCTGACTTGCCGTTAGTCTGCTGAATGGTACAATCCGTTTTGTGTCTTTAATTACCACATCAGCTTTCGGCAGGATACGTTGTAGTGAGTACCAGAAGTTCCAAGGCAACTGTAGCACTACCCAATTCTTTTCAACTGCCGTCAGGTCAGTCTGTGGATTGTGAGAAGATAGACAAACTCTTCTGCCAAATAGCTCCTTGATTATCTTGAGCCAAGTGTTTTTTCGTGGGGTAAACATTACATCAAATTCAGCAGGAGTAGTACCTTTATCTGCCAATGCTTTTGCTGTGGTCAACAGATTAGAGATAACTTCCCTATTGGTAGTGTAAGATAGTGCCTCAGCTATGCAGTTCTTTATCTGACTGTGACCGATTGCCGCTCTGTCCCTGTTCACCAGTTCTTTTTTCTTAAAGTTATATCCATACAGGGCTTCAATCTTAGTCACTGCCAATCCGTTGACATAAATGATGCCAGGTGTATCAAGTATCTCTGAACCACTCACATCTGAGCCTGTTCCAATCTTGTCAACTACAGGCTGAGGATTTAACTGCATGAACAGATTGCGTGCCTTGCTGATTTCTTCTGTTGAGCACTGGATAATTACGGTAGTGCCTCTACTTGCTGTTTGGCGGTCTGTTATATCTATTGTGAGTAGCTTCTCTTGCCAAGTTCCATCATACTGAATGGAGAAGTCATAGCGTTTGCCGAGAGATACAATACTTACCTGCCGACCCTCACGTGCTAGGACAAGACAGCCAATTTTTAATCCCTCACCGAATTGCCCTATAACATTCTTATTGTCACGCTTTGAACTTCTGCCTATGATAAAATCAGACAGCTTGAGTCCAAGCCCACCATCACTGATTTCAACCAGTTCGCCATCCTGTCCAAAGGTGATTTCTGTGCCTGTATCGAGTCCGTTCTGGATTATCTCCCGAATGGCATCTTGGATAGTCCAGTTCTCACAGTAATTGCTTTCGATTGTCAGCGTTCTGCGTTCAGCCATTTTATGACTCCTTCACTCTCTCTTTTTGCCCTCTGAGGTCATTTATCAGCTTGTGAAGAATGCCTCGTTCACGTTTGAGTTTAGCTTGCTCTTCTGCCAGAAGCTTGAAGTTATTTTTGTTGCGTATGATTTTATATTGAATACTGCCAAGCTCGTTCTCAAGCTTCTGCATTACTGCATCATATGCCGCTTTCTTTACGTTCATTGTTCACCTCGCCGTCTTAAATAAGACTCCTCTGGTTTTAGTTGGATGCCGAAGTGCTTCTCGTATCTGTCTGGATGCCAATTCCGCATCGTGTCCAGTGCGTGTTTGTAGTGGTCTTTGAACATGAGAGGAAAAGCAACTGCCACCAGACACCAGTCACAATCTTCTTCATACCAACCTGACTCAATCCGTAATTCTTCTGGCATCATTTCCAGAATTCTTGGTGTAACGTGGATGCCACCATGACTCGGAGTTGAGTATGACATAATGCCTCTTGCTATTTTCTCTGAGTAATCTGCCTCACCCCAAGGTGTCTGAGTTCCCATGCCGTTCTCCTTTCAGAATGCAGTCTCCCACATCTCTATTCTACCATATGCCGTGTTCATTGTCAACCATAGATTACTTCCCCAAACAAGCAACACTGAAGGAACACATCGCCAGTAATCGCATCATCGTTTTCACCAATCCAGTCACCGAAATGTCTTGGGTATTTCTCCGCCAGAATTTTCACCCCACGCTGGATTGCCTCTAGGGTTAGGTTCTTGTGCTCGGCTTCTTCATCTTCAAGGTCACTGAACTCAATCCAGCCACCTCTGAATGGTAGTTCAATATGAGCAAACTCAATGCCCAAATCTTCTTTGGTTGCTTTGACTGTGGCTGTTTCCTCATGGAACTTCATGTGCTTGCCAGTTCCCTTACAATAGCTGTCCAGTGTCACCCTACCACACTTAGGGCATTTGTTTGGGTAGTGATACCGTTCAATTAAGTACCAGTAATTGCTACCACCCTCAAGGGCATTACATAGCAGGTCTTGTATTCTTTCCTCTGGCATTTCTATTTCGACTTTCAATTTGTGCCTCCTTATACAATAATTACTTTGATACGGAATTGCCTTTCCAGCTTCTCGATTGTGTCTTGTGAGTTGAAGCCAGGAGCGTCTCCCACAAGTATAGTTGTGACGTTTAGCTCTCTTTCAGGTACGGCTTTCATCAACCTTCTCACTGTCCTGCCACTAGCGATAAAGTCGTCAACAATAGCACACGTACAATCATCTTGCATGCCGTACTCAAACCCAACGAACTTGTCGCCGTGTGTTTTTAGTTCATAGGTCTTACGAATAAACACGTGCCTAAGATTTCTGTCGGATAATGCTACCATTGCCGTTGCTATCGCACAACCGCTTGAGCCAGCAGAGACAAGAGTGTTCACATTTTTAGGTAATCTATTGAGGAAGTTTCTTGCCGCTACGTGTAATGTTCTACCATTGAAAAACGTTTTCTGATAATGTACTTCCACGTTTTGCCTCCTTATCCGTATTGTGGTAACAATGGGTTAGTATCCCATCTATCGCAAGTGCCAAAAGCATCACTGTGCCTTCTACCACCACGATAGCCCTTCAACCTCTCCCACACAGGGTCACCGTTTTGCCTGTCAGTCCGTAAGAAGTATTCATTAAGCGTCTCGCCAGTAGTATCCTTACAGAACAACAGATATTTTAATCCATAGAAGAATAAATGGTCTGGCATATTCATCAAGCGTTTTACTGTCTGTTCATGGTCTATGATACCTCTATTAGCCTTGATAATACCACCAAACCGTTCTCCAGCCTTATCGTTGTTACTATCAACGAATGCCTTATCTGCGGTACAGGCTACGCAATAGCCACGTTTTGTTTTAACTCCGCACAGTTTACACGTTGCCATAACTACTCCTTTCCTTGCCTTTTCTTTAGCTCCTGTCTCGACCTAGCCAATCCATGCGGATTGCTGACAGGTGCGGGAGTGGCAGTTTGTTCAAATGGGTCTGGCATTTCCCACCAGTAGTACGGTGTCCTACGTTCTTGTGCCTGTCTCTCCCGACTTGCTTTTGCCTTCTCGTAATCTTCACACATCACGTCGCCAGTCATTGTAAGCCCTTCACCTTCTCAAGTCCTTGCTGGTATTTTATTCGCCCAACACCAGACTTGTTCTGGAATGCCCTACCGTGTTGCTTCTCTACGACATAACCAATCCCATCACAACCCCAAATAGAACCTGGCTTCGACATTCTAAAGCAACTCAGAATATCGCCAGTGATAGACAGAGCTTCATCAAAGTCGCCATCGTCTGTTTGACGTACCCTGACGATTGATTGCCCATCATGCTCTATTGAGAACATACGCCCTTTTACTTTTACGTTCATTGGTTGCCTTCTCCTTTCTATAGAGTTTTGAGCGAAGCCTTGAGAGCGTCAACCGATGCAATTGCCCGCTTGGTAACAGCGTCTCTGTAGCCTTTAGAAGCACCGCTATCAATGGCTTCTTGCACGTTCTTAACGTCTTTCTCGACCTGCTTGACTGCCGCATCTACCAACATATTACCCATTGCCTTCTCCTTCCATTGGACATTCACCCATTGGCGGGTCACAGTCTAGCTCTATTTCTGGCGGAAATCTGTTTAGAGTCTGTCCCTTAAAGACCTGCTCGCCAGTAACTTTACTATACCACTTTGCATATGGACAACTAAGACATTTATCCATTGCCGTCTCCTTTCGTTACTCTTGCTGTAGTAATTTTTGTTGCGTGTCTAGTTACTTTGATACTGTAGCCTCTATCAAATTCAGTAATTGGAATATACTTGTGATTGTTAGAGCGATGCCGTTTGAAGAACATATCCACTCTAAACCTGACTGGAACGCCGTAACGACCTAGACCGTCACGCCATTTCAGAACTTCGTCAAGACCTTTGGCTACATCTTGACTTGTGATGTAGAAGAAGTCCTCGCCATTCTCAGTATGCTTACAGTCACATAACCAGATTACGCCGTCTTTGATGTCCACTGTCAGCGTGTCAATCTCTCTGGCAATACGGTAAGCAACGTTACCTTTGTCTTTCTGGCTTCTGACCTCATCCTGCTCTTGGCGAGTTGCTTCCTCATTCCGTTGAGCTTTTAATTCTGCCTCATTCATGTCTACCTCATTTAGCCTTGACACCAATGAGCTTTCCAGAGTTTACCTCTACGCCGTAGATTTCCTCTGGATTGTCGGCTTTCTTCAAGAACATCCTTACAGATTTTGGTGTTTTGAAAGCTTTGATGGTGCGTGCTGTGCCTTCTTCTTTTACCTGGTATGGAGTAAGATTGTGAACCGTACCAGTTAAGACTCTAGGCTCGGCTCTGAAGTAATGCTTGTGCTCAACACAATGTGGACATAAATCCCACTCTAGGAATGGGCTAAGTCCTCTGGTCTTGCAGAAGCATCTGCTCTGCCGCATCCAACCTTCACCGTCATAGCGAATGTCGGCTACGTCTTGTGCTCCACGTGACGGACACACGTTATTGAAATAGAAGCCGTCACAGTGGAATGTCTCTTGCTTCTTCCTAGCCATTCTGCTCTCCTTTCCATAGTATTCCCACTATTAAGATCTTAGCACAAGCCTAGAAATATGTCAAGTGTTTTGTTTGGCAGAGATCAAGTGAAGTGGCTCTGTTCTACAACACGGCATTGGCTCAGAATGGGTGGGTGTGCTTTGGTTTATAGTCTGTTATCTCACTATACTATATACAAGGCACACACTATACTATTACTTGGACATTGGCTTCATAGAATACGCTAGGTGTAAACAGAGAATAGAACAAGGGTAGAGTCAAGAATGGCACGCAGAACACAGGTAGAACAGTAACGTTTCTCTCATGTTCAGCAAACTTTTCAAAGTTGCCGCCTTGTCATGTTCAGCATATGGCACAGAGTATGTTCAGCGTAATGGCTTCCTTGTGTTTTGTATAGTATAGTAGTGGTATTATTGCCTAGCGGTAATACAAGAAAGGAATGCCACCACCCACCCTGCTGTTCAGCTTAACGGCTGTTTTGCCATACTTAACGTTCTGTTCAGAAAAACGTGCCATGACCTGCTGTTCTATACTACGGCACTATTGCCATTATTTATTTGCGGCAATTTTGCCACTGGCATTATTGCCTCACATCTCTAAAGTACCGCACTACGGATTTTATTCCGCCATAAGAAAACACTTGACAAAATCCTAGGCTTGTGCTATGATCTAGGTAGCATGAATAAAGTAAATAATGATAACGCTCCAAGTGAAGTCTATATTCTACACTTCCAGTCACCCTACTGGACACGCTGTAGACACTATGTAGGGTATACCACTAGAGACGTAGAGACTAGAGTCTCAGAGCATCGCTCTGGTAAAGGCTCGCTTTTAGTCAACTACGCTCACAACAAGAAGGGCATTGACTTTGTTGTGGGACTTGTGGAGCAATTCGCAACACGTAAGCTTGCAAGGTGGCGTGAGAAACAACTCAAGAGAGAAGGACACTTATCACGCCATTGCAAAATATGTCAGGAAAGGAGAGCCGATGATGGAAATTGTCATGAGTAAGGACAAAGAGACGCCAGGTGCGGTAAGGTACAGTGATGGCGAAAACCATAACATTTACCTCCGCAAATCAGAAGCGGCTGAGATGGGTAATCCCGAATCGGTCAAGGTAACCATCGAACCTGAGAAGTAGCTCAGGCAAAAATAAACGAAAGGAGTTAAAAAGCCGATGAGCAGGGCGAAAGACCGAGCCAGAGCAGAGTCGGGACTAATCTTCAGAGATGGGCATTTAGTCAACAAAGAAGATTGGTACAAGGCACATCCAACCAGAGCACAACTTCAGGCACAGGTTGATGAAGCTGTCCACGCTGAGATGGCGAGGAAGGAAAAGGCAAAGAATATCCCTTCTCGCTATTATTGTACTGCCTGTAGGAAGCACCACATCAAAACTTCAAAGGTCGGCACTGAGCACATGAATTTTTATCTTGAGGAGGCATAATCTTGTTTACCAACGAATTGAAAAAAGGCGACAAAGTTAGACTCCGCAATGGATGGGATGCCAAGCTTGAGGATAACATGAAAGGCAACACCAGACTTTGCACAGTCTACGGCTTCTGCACTGAGATGGGTAGTGTGTATTCCCATGACATCATGTGGAAGCAAAATGAAGACGGCTCAACAACTCCGATAGAACACACGCCAGCACAGCTCAAGCTCAAGGAACGTTGTGCGGCGATGGGGTTTTAGTGTGGAGGCATTGGCATTTGCAATATTTATCGGAGTCTTTATCGGCGTTGTAGTAGTTGAGTCAAAGAGGCGGAACAAGTGGTAGGTGACCGTTCAGCAAGACGGCACGCAGAAAGGGGGTGATTAACGGCTACAAGTAAAAGCTGAAGAGCAGAACTGATTGGCTTTATTAAATTATTAGACATAGGAGAAAGCGGGCATGGCTCGCTTTCTTCTGTTCTGTATTATGGCTACTTTGCCAGAAAGGCAACTTCTGTTCAGTTTATTTTGCCATAATTTTTATTTACGGCATTTTTGCCCAAGATCTGAGGCTCTTGGCGGTTCAGCATATTCTGCCACTATTGCACTTTACATAACGGCGATTTTGCCTACTTTACATAACGTTGCCGATTACGGCACTATTGCCGCATATGTAGGAAAGCGTAAGCATAGGACTAAAGTACCATGTAAAATAATGTAAAAAAAGTGATAAAAACACTTGACAAACATAAAATAATCCTTTATGATCTAGATGTAAGCTAAAATAAAATATAAGGTTAGGATATGAATTGAATAAAAAAGCTAGGTGTAAAGCAAAAAGTAAGCACCATAAATCAGAGCTAGAATAACTAGCAATGCTGGAAGTGAGGTAACCAGCAAGGGATATTGAGACAATACCCTAAAAAGCACTAACAAAAGTGTAACAGTCTTAAAATAAAATTGTGAGGTAATAACGTGGTAGACAACAATACCAAAACTGGAATATCACCATCAACACTAGGTCGTGAGCGTAAACGGTATTTTGAGATGTCACAGCTTGACGGTGTGACTAAAAAGCAAGTGGAAGCACAAATGCGACTTGACGCTAAACGCTACGCTAAAAAGCTGAATAAACCAATCAGCTTTGAGGATTACAAAGCTGATATTGAGACACTCCCACAGCGTAGCAATAGCGGAAAGCGTGAAGCTGACAAGCTAACACGTGACACGCTTATACTTGAGACGCAAGAGCTAAACGCTGTCAATAACCTTGCTATACTCTCACATCGTGGTGAGGTAACCTTGACGGATGCTGACAAAGTGAAAGCTTTTGACGCAATGGGTGAGCGTGGAGACACGTTAGCAAGTCACATGAATACCGCTTTTGATGGTGTGAAAGCACTAACCATGATACACGCACCAGATAACTTGCTTTGTGTCCACATTGCAGGTTGGGAAGATGGTAGCAAAAATTACCGCTTTCAATACGCACCTCGTAAACTTCCCATAACCAAACGCTCAGGATACCGTGACGATAGCTTTACCGCACCAGTGTATAACGTCAATCCTACTCCAGAGACGGAAGCACCACCAGCGGAAAGCTAACCAGCTTGTCAATATTCTGCTAGTCTTTAAGACGTTAAAATTAAGACTAGCACAATAAAATAAAATTGGAGGTACTTAACATAATGTGTGAGAAGTGCGGGCGAAAGAATTGTCCTATACTAAACAAAACGGAATGCCCTATATATCAATTATGGGCAGAGGCAGAAGAGCTAGACAATAGCAAGGCAAGGCTACTGGCTGAGGCGGAGGCGATAGTAAAATGATACATAATATAATGAGTATGAACGAACTAGAAAAAACACTAGCACACAAGCCGAAGCCTACAAGTGAGACAACCAAAAAAGCAATTTTATTTTTACGTGGGCTTGATAGTGAGCACGCCCATAAATTCACACTAGATAACTACATTGAAGCCGATGCCTTGACGGCTCACTATAGGTCAATAGCATATAGGTATAATGTACCCGCCAAAGTTAGCAAGCGTGATAATGTTGTATATGTATGGAAGCCTAGAGCCTATGAGTGCTAACTTGACATAACATTGCAATCCCGTAGCCCCCGCCCACTTTACATAAAAAACGGGCGTCCAAGCCACGAATTGCGATGTTGTGTTGGATCTATTAGTCTAGAAGATTTTTGAAAGTTGCCTCCTGACTACGCTAAACACCTACTGGAAAATGTAGAGCTAATACTCATCGAAATAGGTGTTTCACTGGATAGACAACTATACATCTATATGGTATAATTAAAGTAGAGGTGAGGAGAGGAACGTAACCCAGGAGGTGTGCTGATGGATATTTTAATTATCATTGCTCTAGTTATTGCAATACCAGTTATTCTGTTTCCTGCGGCTTTTGTTTGGTACTTAAACATCAGTGGTATCTTGACCGTACTTAAACACAGCGTTATCAAACATAGAGTTAGGGAAGCTAGACGTAAAGCTGTACATGCGTAACAGCGTGGGGGCGGAGTATTTATTTGCTTCGTCCCCTTTTTGTTAAAAGACCTGTTAAAAAGGCTTGACAACTCCATGTTCATGTGGTATAATATATATAGAGGTGAGAAATGGATAAATACCATGTTCATATTTACATTGTTCAAGCTTTAGCTGAGGTGGGGGTTGATGCTTGTGACCCTGTTCAAGCTAAAGAGTTAGCTTTGGAGCAAGTTAAGAGTCTACCATTTGGTAAACCTGATTGTCATTGCATCGCTATTGCTTTCAGAGAGGTTGAGGATGAAAACAATTTATAGTGAAGGTGCATTTGGAGAACCATATCGGATTGAAGTCAGTGATGACCTTCTTCATGAGGTTAGGTCTGCTCAACGTATGCTAAGAATGCTTCCTTGGAATGGTGAGATGTTCTTACCTGTTCCTATCACTCCTCTAAGCGTAGATAAAAAGCTCAATGCTGAGATAGTGGTGGGGAAGAGGTTGGTGTCTATTTGTATTGAAGGTCCAGAAGGACGTGAGTCCTTATTGGATGGTTTGGATAACTTACTTGAAATACCAGACATATATTTGAGCAGAGCGTTCGAATTTGACCTGAATGAGCATATGTTTAGTTTAATACCACGTGACATAGACGTGATAGCTACTTGGAAGGAACTTAAACGTAAGAAATTAGAAAATTTCGAAGATAATTGCGATTTTTCCTAATTTTATTGGTATTTAAACGGTAAAAAAGTGGTCTAATGTACCACAAAGCGTTAGTGATCGATCAGGGGATGTTCATAACGTTCGGGGGTGCGTGGATTCGACAGGGTGTTGAGTATAGATATAAGCAGGTAGTTATGGTACAACTATAAAGACCGAAAAAAATAAGTGCAGAACTTAAATTATTCGTAGTCCTAGAAGAAGGATTACTCTTCTTAAACGATGAAGCTGAGGTCGTTAAAGAAGACCGTTTCTCAGCAGAACCAGTTGAAGCTCTGGCAACTGTCTAGAGAAATCTAGAAAACCTTAGAGTTACACTCCTTACCCTCTTTTCCATTCAGGTGAGTAAAGTGTATGCTTAGGAATGGAATAAACCTGTAGAAAATATTTATATAGATATTCTGGACAGGGAGTTCGACCCTCCCTCACCTCCACAAAGGCAACGCTTGGTATAGTACGGTATGGTAATATGCTGTCGTTAACCTTCAATTACGGTAATGGAGACGACCATGCGTAAGTTGTATAAGATGCGTTGCAAAAACAAGAATTGTAAAGTCGAAGGTGGTTACCAGTATTACTATGAGGGAGAATCCTATGAATATGAGAGATGTCCCATATGCGGTTACGGAGCACCTTTTTTAGAATTCGTGGAGAGGATAATACGTGAAATCAAGACAAGTTATAATACAAGATGATTGTGAAGAACCGCATGAGTCGTTCTGGTGTGACGCTACCAACTGTGATGATTGTGTACTGAGATTTCAGTGTTTTACATCTCGTTCTGAAACAATTATCGTTACCTTTCCATTAGAAACCATTGATGAAGAGATAAAAAAGGTTAACGCACAAAAATGGAGATTAAGGGATGGAAGCTCAAAGTATAGGCAAGCTCGTGTGTGATAAATGTCCGTTCAGGTTTCAATGTTATACTCAACGTGAGTGCTGTCAGCTTACGACTGATGTTTTTATGAATTTTACTCCTGAACAGCGAGAAGAGATGCACATACTTAAAGCGAAAAAACAGGGACGCTACTTCCCGAATAGAGCGGATTAGTCCGCTAGGTGTCGGGAGAATATATGGGCGGACCCGACTGGACCAATGGACAAAATCGAGAGACGCTACCATATTTACAAAAATGCACCAAAATGTCCTGACTGTGGAGTACCTATGGCATATTTATATACTCATATAGCTTCAAACAGAAGTGTTTGGAAATGTAGAAAATGTAATGTCAGAGAAGAGGTTACTCACGGTTATCCAGAAGACGATGGTGACCCTAGTAAACGGACGATGATATTCGTAGTCACATTAGATTGCGAATATATTATTGTGCCTGGAGATAATTATGGAGATAGAAGAGTTAGAGAAAATTATCTCAGGTTTAAGGATAAACAAACCGAAATTTCGGGGAGAGGAAGTAGAGAACAAGTCTCTGCCGTTTATGCTCTCCACATTTAGAGAATTAATAAAAGATGAGATTCCACCAACCCAAGAGGAGTTTATTAATACTTTTAAAACTAAATATCCTGACCTGAAGCTTAGAGGAATAGTATCGAGATTGAAGAGAGCTTACTTGTCCTACATTCGGGAGTACCATTTAGGGTATCTATTAAAGAAGCACTTCAAGAAGGTTCTATATGACGAAAAGACTGATATAGCGGGTGTGGATTATGTAATCTATTATCGTGGTATCAAGTTTAATATTCATGCTTATGTTAACACTGAGAATGGTAAGTACTGGAGAGAAGTTAAGAATGGTAGACATAAGTTTCGTGGTGAACACTTAGATATACCTATGGATTTAGATAAGGGTAAACGTTGTGGCAAACTCATTCTTTATACAGATGACCACGTAAAAAAGCTGAAAGAAGAAATGGGAAAAATTGCTGATAAGAGATACCCTAAAAAGGAGAAAACCAGTGGTCTGTGACATTCTAACAAAAAATTTAGCTTCGGTTGTGACATTCCGAAAGACCATTGGCAAAAGTGATCTTAATAAGATCATAAGATCAGATCTAAACATTGATCCTAACTGATCTATGATCTTGATCAGGCAGGGAAGGACATGGGCGAGGAAATTACCAAACAGGATATAATAAAAGCTTTAAAAAAGCATCGGAGAGAAATCACTTCAATTATCAACGGTTTAGAACAACTTGATGAGACTGATGACAGGAGTTTTAATCGAGTGGTTGTTCAAAAGATAATATTTACCCTGTTTGAGTTTGTTGATACGTTCGTTGGTACAGAAATTAATATCCACAATTTTATGAAGAGGAGAGGATAATGGATTGTTATTTGAAGAAAGAATTACCAGAAGAGCACGCAAGTATGCGAGACCCTAGATACGAAAATATTGTGTTCATGTGTCCAGTTTTTGAGCGTCAAATTTGTATGTGGTGTTGTCTCCATGTTCGTGATGTTTCAAACCCATTAAGTAGAAACTACGCTACTGACCACCACCCAACTTATGCTGTTAAAGCACCAGAAATTTCTGGAAGAAATCTTGATAGTATTTGGGAAACTTGTGCTCGTTGTCATAACGTACAGGCTTGACAACTAAGGGTTTGTATGGTATAATGGAAGTAGACAGGTTAAAAAGACAAACCAAAGAACTGAGAGAGAAAACTGCTGAACTTTCGTCTCCTGGGTTCTCTTATTATGAACAGGAGCTTATTAGGAGAGTTATAAAAGCTGTTCTTCCTCAGATGACCGACAATACCGATATTAGTACAGCAAAAGAAATTCTTAAAAGGACGGAATGGTTGGATGGATGAAGAGCTTTTAGTTGTAACAGAATTTGAGCGTAGAAAATTAAGAGAGAATAGAGTAGTAGTGGTTAGTGGGGATATTGATTCTGGTGGTGCTCATGAGTTTATAAACGATATTCATGTGTTACTGCAAGAAGAATCAAAAGAACCGATTACAGTTATTATAGCATCACCTGGTGGAGAAGCGTTTTCAGGATTTGCAATGGTGAGAGCTATAAAATTGGCACAAAAGCAAGGAATCAGGGTTATTGGTAATGTTCATGGTTACGCATGTTCTATGGCTTTCTTCCTATTACAAGTCTGTGATGAGAGAATCATGGGTAAGTTAGATGTTTTGATGGCTCATGGTATTACTACTGGTTTTACTGGCGACATGAAGAATATTGAGGCAGAGACAAAGTTACTAACATACTGGCACACCGAGTGGGCGGAGTTGGTTGCTAAGAGATGTGTTGGTGATTACACAGAATCAGGTTTCTGGTTTGAAATATTCAGAGACAACACTCCTCAGTGGTATACTGCTGGAGAATGTAAAGAAATGGGGTTAATTGATAAGATTGATGACTCAGACAATTAAAATTAAGAAAATTCACCCAAAAGCAATTGTACCAAAGATAGCCACGAAGGACTCAGCTTGTTTTGACTTGTATTCTTGTGAGGAGTTTGTTCTTTATAATGGTTACTTCCATATGACAAAAACTGGAATAATTATGGAAATACCTCAAGGATTTCATGTGGAGGTTTACAGTAGAAGCGGCATGGCAAAGAAAGGTATCATCATACCTAACGCACCTGGAATTGTTGATTCTGATTACAGGGGTGAAGCTATGGTGATGTTATATGGACTTTTTATGAAGAAGCATGAACTGTTCCAAGTGGGGAGTAGAGTTGCTCAATGTAGGCTTGTTAAGAATGTTGATACACACTTTCAAGTGGTCAGCAAACTTTCAGAGACTAAGCGTGGTTCTGGTGGATTCGGTTCTACTGGAAAATAGGAGAGGATTATGGGAAAACAATATGAAGTCTATCTGGCGGGAAGGATAGCTAATCTTAGTTATGATGAAGCTATGGCAGACCGAGATGAGATGATTAACAAATTAAATAAAGTGGGGATTAAATGTCGGACTCCAATGCGGGGTAAACAACACCTTGTAGGTACTAAGAAGATTACTGGTGATGCGTTTAAGAATGGTTTATCAATACAAGAGGTAATCCAACGAGATTTGAGTGACCTTCGTGAAGTTGACGCAATAGTTATCCTTACTGGTGATGATGCTAGTTGGGGAACTGCTGGTGAGTTCTACTATTGTACGTGGATTACCAATAAACCATCGGTAGTTATTGCAAAGAATCATGTCGGTGGTTGGGTTGAGCATTATGCCACTAGGATTGTTCCCGACTTTGACGAAGCAGTAAAAGTACTGAAGCATTGGAAGAAATATTGGAATAGTAAAGGTTCGGGAATATACGATACGAGGTAGAAAAGCAAATGGAAAATAGATTTGGATGGGGTTCAACTCCCCTGTTACACATATTAAGTGATACTGCTATTGACGCTCCAGGAACGGGCAAGAGAATATGGATTACTGATTTGTTTATAGAGTGTGCTGTTAATACTACTCTAGCTCTTAAAGAACCCGATGGTGGTGAATTTATAACACCAGCAATTAATAAAATAGACCACACGTTTGATGCACCAATAAAGATAGCTGAGAACAAAGGTGTTGATATTAACAAAACTGGTGCTGGACTGGCTGTTATTATGATTGGTTATTACATTGAGGGGGCAGACCATAATTGAAATGAGGGTAATTAAGAGAGATGGTAGGATTGTTAAATTCAATCCTGATAAGATAGTACTTGCCGTATCAAAAGCGATGAAGTCTATTAGTAAGATAGATGACGAAATTGCACAAAGTGTTGCAAACACCGTTACTGATAGCTTAAATGGCAATAAAGAAATATCTGTAGAAGAAATTCAGGACAAAGTTGAAGATGCCCTTATTAAATTAGGTGATGCCCAACTAGCTAAGACTTACATCTTATATAGAGCAAAGAGGGCAGAAGTTCGTGGTTTTAGAGAAGCCATAGGTATTGAAGAGGACACACTTAAATTAGGAGTCAATGCTCTAGCTCTATTAGATAAGAGATACTTGAAAAGTTTCGATGGGAAGAAGGAATCACCATCACAAATGTTCCGTAGAGTAGCTAATCATGTAGCATCAGTAGAAAAAACTTTTGGTGGTAGCCCCGATTATTGGAGTAAAACTTTTTATAATCTAATGGCTAACCAAATATTTTTGCCGAATACACCGTGTCTAGCTAATTCTGGCAATCCAGACTTGAACTACCTGTTTGCTTGTTATGCGTTTGAAGTAGGTGACTCGATGGAAGAGATACTACAGACGGCGAAGGATTGTGGAATGGTTCAGAAGACAGGTGGTGGAGTTGGTTTAAACATATCAAAACTAAGACCCGCTGGTGACAAGGTAAAGACTACTGAAGGTGTTGCTAGTGGACCTATTGACTTTATGCGAATTTATGATACGGTGAGTGATGTTATCAAGCAAGGTGGTATTAGACGTGGTGGTAATTTGGGGTTACTACTAATCAATCACCCTGACATAATTGATTTTATAAAATGTAAGAATGATGAAACCAGATTAAATAATTTTAATATTTCAGTCGCTATCACTGACGAGTTTATGCGTTGTGTAAAGAATGATAGCGATTTTCCTTTAATAAACCCCAAGAGTGGGGAAGTGGTTCAAAATGTTAATTCTAGGCATCTGTTTAGGTTTATCGCTGAATCTGCTTGGAGAAACGGAGAGCCTGGATTTGTATTTTGGGACAAAATTGAACAAGACAACCCAACCCCAAAGCAAGGACACCTTATAAAGAACTTGTGCGGAGAGCAGGACTTACTACCATATGAGGCATGCGTTCTAGGTTCTATTAACCTAGTAAAGTTTGTTGAGGATGGTCAAATTGTATATAACTCACTGAGAAAGGTTGTTCATCACGCTGTCAGATTTCTTGATGATGTTATAAATGCTTCAGATTATCCTCTGGTAACCATTCGTGATAAGGTCTTACAAAACAGAAAGATAGGTTTAGGTGTGATGGGATTCGCTAATTTGCTACTGGTACTTGGTGTTCCATACGATTCTGAAGAAGCTGAAAAGATAGCAGAGGAGGTGATGGACTTTGTTAATGTAGAAGCGAGAAAAGCTTCTGCACGTTTGGCTGAGGATCGTGGTGACTTCCCAGGTATCGAAGATTCTATCATTTCATCACCGCAGAGAAATGCTACTATGACTACTATTGCTCCAACGGGAAGCATAAGCATTATTGCAGAGACATCTAGTGGTATTGAACCTATTTTTGCTGTGGTTTATCAGAAGACTAACATTTTGGAGAATAACACATTTTTTGAGGTTAACCCTATTTTTGAAAGGGTTGGTAGACAAGAGGGGTGGTACTCTCAAGCATTGGTCAATAAGATTATCAGGAATGGTGGTAAGGTGTCAGGTATTCCCGAAGTACCAGAAAAATGGCAGAAAGTTTTCAGGACAGCGTTGGAGGTTTCTCCTGAGTGGCATGTTAGGATGCAAGCCGCATTTCAACGCCATGTCAATAACTCTATATCAAAGACTATAAATCTACCACACAATGCTACAATTGATGATGTCGAGCGAGTTATTAAGCTCGCATATGACATGAACCTCAAAGGGCTTACGGTGTTCCGTAACCAAAGTAGGACTAAGCAAGTTCTCGAAACACTCTGTGTTGAGTGTGAAGATGATGTTTGTCCTATTCCTCAAGAATTAGTTTCTGAGCTAGAATAGCAATAAAAGAAACGTTCTTTACTGTGTAACTTATACCTGTGTATGATGTTAGAAAATAGCTTAGAAATGGCAAAAATGCCACTGGTCTTCGGGAAACCAATTATATTTGGTGTACTGTATGATCTATAAATGTGCGATATGCGAAACTAGAATTTATCGTCCCATGCGTTATTTTTGTTGGAGTTGCTATAAACAATTTAGAGATGACATTCGTGAGAAGAAAGAATGGACTAAATTTATGGTTAGCGAGGAATCGAAAAGACGGAGACGGGAGATTAATGCCCCCACGTTTGTTTACTTGGGGAATAAATGGGATATTGATATGGAAGGTAATCTAATTCGCAAGGACGGTTATCGTTATGGGCAGGAAAAGAAAAGGTCAAGAAGTTCAAGAGAAAATTGAACGGTACTTAGAAGAATACGAGCTTGATGAACTTAATCAAGCTAACGATATGGCGGCTCTAACTCAAATGTGCCAAATAGAGGTTAATATAGAGCAGATTCAAAAAGCCCTTAGTGATATAAAAGACCCGCTAGAAGAATCAAAAAAGATTAGGGAACTTCAAAGCTCTTTACGTGATGCTAACCAGAGTTGGGTATCTTTGCAGACTGAATTAGGTATTAACAGAAAAAAGAGGCAGAGCGAGAGCGAGGAAAGTCCATTACAGTATATTGAAAGACTTCAAGACCTTGGTAAAAAATTTATAAATGTTAGACTGAAGAAGCTAGTGTGTCCGAAATGTGGACAAGTTTTGGGTAAGTATTTTTTCTATGTGACTGATAAAGGTGAAAAAGGGTCAATAGAGAGTGAAACTAAACCAATCGAACCATATAAATATACCGTTCGTCACGAATGCTGGAAGTGTGGAGAGATGGCTGAAGAGTCTAATGAAGATTTCGTGGTTGTTCAAAGATGAAGGAAAAAGTAACACTTAGCGAGGGAGACCTAGCTGTATTAGAGATAATGGAAGACCCTGTTCTATTTAGTGAGTTCATCAGAACCACTGATGAGGAGATAGACCAAGGTATGGGTTGGCATTATGACAACTACCAACGAAAAATGTTGATTGATAGCTCTAATTACATTAGTATAGCCACTGGTCGTACTACTGGTAAAACTGCCAGCATGGAGACCAAAATTGTTCATACTGCTGTTTCAAATATGTACAAGAAAGCTAGTGCTAATGAGATATTATTGGTAGTTCAGAACAAATCACAGCTAGAACCAGTGTTTTTGCGTCTTATTAACTTTTTCAGACGACATCATTTATTAAAACACTTTGTTGATAGATTTGGTGTTAACATGTCAAGTCATGAGATAAGACTTTTGAATGGTGCTTTGATAAGGTGCAGAATTGTTGGTTCTACGGCAGATAGCAATGTTATTGGTCTTCACGTTCCATGTATATATGTTGATGAGGGTCAGGTGTTCAACTATACGGCATGGAATTCTCTAATGCAGTGTTTGACCACGTGGGATGAAGGGTTTAACTTGTGGGTTAGCGGTGTTCCGAATGGTCTTCGTGAGAAGAACGTTTTATTCGAATGTGACCAATTAGATGAAAAATTCTCACGTCATAACGTGTCAAGATTAAGTAGTGTTAGATACACGAAGGAACAGCACGCTTTTGACCTTAAACAGTATGGTGGAGAAAACGGTGATGACTACGTTCACTTAGTTCTTGGCGAACATGGCTCACCAGCTTTCTCAGTGTTTGATAGAAAATTGATGCTGATAGAGGATTATCCTGTAACGGTGTCTATTTTAAATAATGTCTCCTTAGAACAACACGGTGGACAGTACAACGAACTTCTAAGAGCACCAGACCTGTCTGCTGATATACAGAAGAAGCACGATTTGATAATAGCTGGAATAGATGCTGGTTTTTCTAATGACCCCACTATCATTACTATTTTGTGGAGAGATAGGGAATCTTTAGTATGGAGAGAATTTGTTCGGTTTGAATTGAGGAGAATTAAGTATCCAATACAAGCTAAGATAATTGACTGGTTGGATACAATCTATAGATTCAATATGATAACTATTGATGCTGGACACTCTGGTTTAGCATTATGTCAAATTCTACAGGATGACACTGGAGAGTTTAAGGGTAAGAATTTTATTAAGAGATTAATTCCAGTTGACTTCCAAGCAAATGTTGTAACTGGATATGATGAAGATGAGAAAGAGATAAAAGATAGGGTAAGGAAGTTTACAATCCAGACATTACAGAAGTGGAGTCAAAACGACCAAATCATTGCTTTTAGTTCACAGGATGATGATGTTATTTCAGAACTTGAGAGAGTTGGGTTCACTAGAGACATGCTTGGTCAACCTAAGTTCTTTGTATATTCACCACAAGGTGGACAGAAAGGTGAAGACCACTTATTAGCTTCACTGCTAACGTGGGTGTATGGATATTATTATAAGTATTACTCTCCTGAAAAACCAAATAGTAAGGGTAAATATAGTGATTTAGCCAAGGGTGGTTGGTTTGTTCGGTAGAGTGGAGTTTTACAATGGCAAAGAAGGATGAAGAAAAAACAACTAAAGTAGCTACTGGAGAGCTAAGTCCAGGTAAACTGGTTAAAGCGGCAGTTAATGTTTTGACAGACCCAACTCAGACTGGCTTGTTGTTCACTGAAGAAGTGGACAAAATGGAGATACCTAAGCAGTATCACAAGTTGATAAAAACATGTAGGTTCTTTTACAAGCGTGACCCGATTGCTGGTACTGTTTTGAACAAGATGGTGGATTGTGCCATTACTCCTCTATCAAACAGGAAGTCGGAGTGTACTGATGAGGAGTACGAAGTATATAACGCCCTAACTGAGATGCTTCAGGAGTTCTTCAGAAATGTGTGTCTAGAATATTTGCTTTCTGGTTTGGTTATTCCTCATTACGAGTGGGTAAGAATGAGAGGTAGTGACCTTTCTCAGAAGTTGAATTCTAGACGTAGGGTGACTGTTCCTGATAATATTTGGTTCAGAGACCCCGCAACGGTGACCGTCAAAAATTCAGTTATTCCGAATAAGAAATATTACTATGTTGATGTTGACGCAAGGACTATATCCTTTATCAAGAATAAGGGTAAATATCCTGACGGTACGGTTGACAAGGAAACGTATGAGGAATTGTTAAGAAATTACCCCGCATTTGTAAAGGCAATTCAAGAACTAAAAGGTACTAAGATGCAGATTAAACTGGAGGATATTAGACCGATTCTTGCGAAAACACTTCCAGAGGACGCATATCCAATACCTTACATGGAAAATGCTTTGGAGTCACTAATTCATAAGAGAAATCTTAGGAAAATGGACTATGCGATTGCGTCTAGGGTGGTTTCATCTATCCAATTGATTAAGTTGGGTAGCGATGAGTTCCCATGTACTGATGAGGCTGATTTTGACCATATAAAGAATCAGATGAACTATAGAACTTCTACAGGGTATCAAGAGCGTGTTTATCAATTGTTTGCAAACCATACTCTTAATATTGAGTGGGTATTTCCTGATACACAAGCAATGATTAACACTGAGAAATATCGTGCTGTAGAAGATGATATAATTGCGGCATTCGGATTTCCTAGAACATTGATTACTGGTGAAACTTTAAGGTCTAATGTTCAAGGTGGTTCTGATTTTGCGGCATTTTCTCCTATTGCTACTATGGAAACAATAAGAGACAGATTACTTGAGTGGACTAAGGAATTATATAAGGAAATTAGAGATAAGAATGAGTATATCAAGAATTACCCTATGCCTCAGTTCACACCTATGAGACTTTACAGACTACTTGACCTTAATATTATTGGTCAATCTCTATACATGGAGGGTAATATTTCAAGGAAATCAAGACAGGAACTTGTTGGTCTTGACTTTGATACTGAAATTGAGAGAAAAGCCGAGGAAGAGAAGAGGATGAAGGAATTAGGTATACCAGAAGCACCCGAACTACCGTTCTCTTCACCGCAGATTGGTAATCCTAACCAAAGGAGAGGAAATGAAAACAAGGATGAACCTACAGGATAAGAAAATTCTAGTCACTGGTGGTAAGGGTTTTTTGGGTCAATGGGTAATAAAAGAACTTATTGCTAATGGAGCAAAGGATATTACCATACCCGATTCTTCAAATTGTGACCTGAGAGACGAGAATAACTGCTATAGAGCTATGGTTGATGCAGATTTGTGCATCCACTTAGCGGCACGTGTTGGTGGTATTGGACTTAATAATGCCAAACCTGCCGACCTGTTCTTCGATAACATGAGTATGGGACTTAATATGATTCATCTCGCCAATATACTAAAATTGGAGAAGATTCTTGTGGTCGGAACGATATGTGCCTATCCTAAGTTCACTCCCGTACCATTCAAAGAGGAAGACTTGTGGTGTGGTTATCCAGAAGAGACAAACGCACCTTACGGTATCGCAAAGAAATCATTATTAGTCTACCTGCAAGCTTGTCGTAAGCAGTATGGTCTTAATGGTATATTTTTACTACCAGTAAATCTATATGGACCTGGTGATGACTTTGACCCTGAAAGTTCTCATGTCATTCCTGCACTAATAAAGAAAGTGTACGATGCACGTGAAGCTAATGCAGACCATATTGATGTATGGGGTACTGGCAAAGCCACTAGGGAATTTTTGTATGTTGAAGATTGTGCTGAAGGGATTGTTAAAGCCCTAATAAACTACGATAAACCAGACCCAATCAATTTAGGTAAGGGTTTTGAAATATCCATAAAGGATTTAGTAGATAAAATAGTGTCATTGATGGAGTTCAAGGGTGAAGTTATTTGGGATACCTCTAAGCCAGATGGACAACCTAGAAGGATGTTAGACACAACAAAGGCAGAACAAGAGTTTGGATTTAAGGCAAAAACTTCATTCGATGAAGGACTGTTAAAGACTATAAGGTGGTATGAGAGTGAAAAAAGAAGTAGTGCTATCTGAGGATAACTTTATTAGTAGTAGTAAGCATGTCTTTAAGCTGGATGGTAAGATGTACAGGGGGTATGACAATGCTCATGCTCCAGACATTAGAAGTTTTATATTTAACTTGGAGAGACTATACGATTTAGGTCTAGTTCGTACTTCTATAGCTCCACTTGTTTCTAAAGAATTTGGTCTGATTTTAGAGCACGAAACTATTGATTTTATTACGTATCGTGAAGAATGGACTAATAAAATGTTTTTGGATGCGGCAATTATGATGATTGACCTGCAAACAGAGCTAGTTAAGAATGAGATGTGTTTGTATGATGGACACGCTTCTAATGTTCTGTATGATTACACCAGACCAGTATTTATTGATTTGGATTCAATTATACCATTATCAGGTTCAATAGCGTGGTTTAATGGGTTTTATCCCCAATTTGTGAAGACACTCGCTCAACGTAGTAATCAAGACCCTAGTTATTGGTATGAGTTGATAGAGAAGACAATAAATTCCCCCAAGTCAAAAGGCAGTGCCTCAGCTTGGCAAGACGCATTTTTGGATTTGCTGATAGAGACTCGTAGCTGGTTCTCCAGCATGAGTGTTAACGAAAAGATTACACCTTGGAGTACTTATACTCAACCCACAGCAGAGTTGACTAATAATAAGCAGAAAGTAACAGCACAACTTCTTAACAGGATATATTCTGATGGTATGACACTATTTGACGTGGGTGCTAACGAGGGATGGTACTCAAACTTTGCTTGCAATATTGGGTATCGTGTTGTGGCAGTTGAGATAGATGAGCAATGTATGACCAAGTTATATCTACAAGCTAAAGAATCAAATGTAAAGATTTTACCATTAGCATTTAATTTCTTACATCCTTGGCAAGCTCATCCTCCATACATGGATGCTATTGATAGATTGAAGTGCGAAGTGTGTCTAGGATTGGCTGTGGTTCATCATATGGTATTTTCACAGAAGTCAACGTTTCCTGAGATTGCTTCCAAATTCAACGATTTCTCAAAGAAATATGCTATTGTTGAGTTTCCACCAGAAGATGATATTTTTGTGCATAATTGGGTTACACCTGAAACTAACTGGTATAACTTAGATAACTTTATTGCTGAGATGTCAAAATATTTCCCCAAGCATGAGGTATTTGACTCACACCCAAAACCAAGGACAATAATCTTATTTGAAAAGTAAAGGAGAGGATATGTACATTGAAGAAGAACTTTATAAGAAATTTGTGGATTTGATGCCTATTGCATGTGTTGATGTTCTTATACATGATGATGATGGCAATATACTTCTTGTAAAGAGAAACCAAGAACCAGCTAAGGACAAGTGGTGGGTTATCGGTGGTAGGTTATTAAAAGAAGAGACAATGCCAGAAGCGGCGGTACGGAAAGCTAAGGAAGAGGTTATGTTAGATGTTGAGGTTGAAAAGTTTATTGGTGTCTATGATGAATTCTTTGATACCAGTATTCAAGGATTCCCAACTCATACAGTCTGTGTCGCTTTTTTAGCTAAAGCAAACAACTTACTGATGGCTGACGTTGACTACACTTGTGACGGCTTTAAAGTTGTCAATAGTGTTGACGACAGTTACGACCCATATGTTTTAAGGGTCATAAAAGATAGTGGAATTTTGGAGAGGAAGTAAATGAAAAAAGCTTTAATTACAGGAATTACAGGACAAGATGGGTCATATCTTGCTGAGTTACTTTTGTCCAAAGGATATGAAGTTCATGGGATAATAAGAAGGGCTAGTACCTTTAATACTGGTAGACTTGACAACATTTATGTTGACCCTCATACACCAGGTGCAAGGTTGTTCCTGCATTATGGTGACTTAACAGATTGCGAACAGATTTCTAACATAATCTACAATGAGCATCCAGATGAGGTTTATCATCTAGGAGCACAGAGTCACGTTAGGGTAAGTTTTGATTGTCCAGAGTATACTACTAATGTTACTGCATTAGGTACTACTAGGATACTGGAAGCCATACGAAGAAGTAAGAGTGAAACAAAGTTCTATCAGGCTTCTAGTAGTGAAATGTTTGGTGCTTCTACCCCACCACAGAACGAAGATACAGCATTTAAACCTAGGAGTCCATATGCGTGTTCTAAGGCTTATGCGTACTGGATGGTTAAGAACTATCGAGAGGGGTATGATGTTTTTGCGTCTAATGGCATCCTATTTAACCATGAAAGTCCACGTAGAGGCGAAACTTTCGTAACTAGAAAGATTACTAGAGCTATTGCTAATATCTTAAAAGGAACTCAGGATAAACTTTATCTTGGTAACCTTGAGGCAAAAAGAGATTGGGGATATTCTCCAGAGTATGTTGAGGGAATGTGGCGTATTTTACAACATGACAACCCTGATGATTTTGTTCTAGGTACTGGTGAAACGCACAGTGTTCAAGAGTTTGTTCAAGCGGCATTTGCATACGCTGGACTCGATTGGAAGGACTATGTTGAGATTGACCCACGTTACTTTAGACCTACAGAAGTTGAAGCTCTGCAAGCTGATGCTTCTAAAGCAAAAGAGTTATTAGGATGGAAACCTAGAATTGCTTTTAAGGAAATAGTGTGGATTATGGTTGATTCTGATATGCAAGGAGTAGGTTTAAGCCCAATTGGTCAGGGAATCAAGGTTATAGAGAACAAATTTGATTGGCATGTATGGGACGGTGCAGGAAAGGTGGTTTTCTATGGAGATTAGGCGTCTAGACTATGAGCACATTGACGGATTAATTGACCTCTATGAATTTAACGAAAAAGAGTTTGGACGTTTCACACCTCATCCTTTCACTAGAGAGTCACTGACCAAAATCATAAAAGAGTCCGTTCTCGACTTGTTCTATGTGGCTGTGTTTAACTCAACAATTATAGGATACACCATGTTGAGGGGAATGGATGAGGGATATGCTGTCCCCCGACTTGGTATAGCTGTTGATAAAGGTGTTTATGGTACTGGTGTAGCTACTACGTTAATGGAACATCTTGAAGCTACTTGTAGACTTCGTGGTTATAAGGAAATTAGTCTCAGAGTTTACAAAGACAATCCTAGAGCATATAATTTCTATATAAAATTAGGATATGACTATAGACCATACGATAATGAGTCAGTGTTGGGGTTTAAGGAGCTATAATGGACATAAGCAAAAAGTCTATAAGCATGTTGATTGATGAATTGATTACTACTAATATTAAGTGTTGGTTTGCTCAGGAGAGGTTGATGTCAGCTACCAATGACCATGATGTGGCTGAAGCGGCAAGGGATGCACAATCGCTTAACGCACGAAGAAATGCTCTTATGAGGGCGATTGATGAAATGTTAGGTCAGGGTAGTATAACATTAACGGAGAAGTCGTATGGATAGAAAGAAAATATTCATGTATGCCACACAGAGTAAGTTAGTTGAGGAAGAATCTTTTCTATTTCACAAACTAGGTTTTGATGTTTATACAGCGGCGTGGGCAACTGACCAGACTACTCATTTTAGGGGATATAAGGACTATAACCCAAACCACTTCTATCAAGGTAAATGTGATTTTCTAACTGATGATGAGATTAATGTATTATCAAAGGTTGATGTTAGTTGGGACAAGCTACCAACAGTTTCAACAAGATATGTTCCCGAAGTTAGAGATGTCTTATTGGATAAGTTTGATATACTGTACGTAATAGCACCTACTCCTTGGTTGCTGTATGGTGAGGACTTTCTTAAAGCTGGTAAGAAGGTAGTATTCAGACCCTTTGGTTATGCTCCTTATACGTGGGGGAAATCAGTAGACATATCTGTATTGTCTAATTATGAAGATTTCCATGTGGTTACTTGTACTCCATATGATGTAAAGCATTACAAAAACGTGTCAACAGCGATAACTATGGTCAACAAAGACCTTATTTTAGACCCTGCACCACAGGGTGACCACATATTTACCATTTTCCCGATTGTTAATGGTCAAATAAAGAACGACCTTGCAATCAAACTCAATGCTTTAAAAATTCCTTGGGTATTACATGAGTACCACTATGAGTGGAAGTCTAGTGTAGACATGGATAAGTTGTTTAGCTCTAGTGTTCTATATTTTGATTTGAACTCGATGGTCAGGTATCCCATCTTGGAAGCAATGGCACATGGCAAAGCTGTTGTTATGAGGGGGAGCTTATCTCCCAAAACACCACAAGCATTCGTTTTCTTGGTTGATGCTGGACTAGACCCAACTATACCGTGTTATTATAAGGATTTTGGTAATGCTCCAAGTGTAGTAGCTAAATTATATGCAAGTTCTGAGCTTAGAGATAGAGTTGCTACTGTCCAAACAACGTGGTTAGATTCTATGATAGATAAGGCGATTGAGGTATGGTCTAGAGTATTGGAGGTTAACAATGGGTAGATTTTATGGACAATGGAATCCACCAGTAGACAAGGTTCTTTATGATAATTACTTCACTGATGTTAGAGATGGTTACTTCATAGACTGTGGAGCGGCTGAAGGGGCTTTATATAGTAATACTAAATTCTTCGATGAAACTATGGGTTGGAATGGTATTTGCATAGAGCCATCAGTGGCATTTGAGCAACTTGTTGTTAATAGACCAAGAGCAATTAACTTGAATATCGCCCTGTCCGATAAGAATGGTGTCATTGGTTTCACTGAGGCAGTACACGCAAAGGGACACAACGTTCCAGGTTTACCACCAGGTGGCTCAATTCATTATAACGATATTCCATTGCTTAAAAATGAAATTGGACGTTGGGGATATATCTTCACTGAGCGTGAAGTTGAGACATTAACTTACAAGTCATTAATTGATAAGTATAGTGTAGATAAGGTTGACCTTTTAGTTATTGATGTAGAGGGTCACGAAATGGCGGTTATTAGGGGGATAGAAGGAGCATTAGTAATGCCTAGCGTTGTTTGTGTCGAATACCCTATAACTGGTATAAACAAAATAACAAGAGCTTTGCTTGAATTTGGGTATCGGTTTGATTTCATGAGTTTTAATAACGCTTTCTTTTCAATCGGATTTCCTGAGAAGGAATGGACTGGTACTACAGATAAGTGGGGAACTTGTTATCAGGAGGATTAGTGTGATACCATACGCAAAACCTTTTTTGAGTGGTAAGGAAGTAGAATATGTGGCTGATGCTGTAGCATCTACTTGGATTTCTGGTGGTAAGTATCTTAATAAACTAGAAGATGAATTATCTGATATTTTAGGTAAGCGTGTTCTAACTACATCTAACGGTACTACTGCTATTCAACTAGCTTATTTAGTTGCGGGGCTTAAAGCTGGTGATGAGATAATAGTTCCAGGATTCACTTTTATGGCTGTGGCAAATTTGGCATTGCATGTTGGTATAAAACCAATTTTTGCCGATGTTGATTTTCATACTTGGTGTGTTACTGCTAAGAACATAGAGAAGAAGCTAACCAATAAGACCAAAGCTATTGTTCCTGTTCACACTTATGGGAATGTGTGTGATATGGATGAGATAGTAAAACTAGCGTCCCGTAATAATATTATAGTGATAGAGGATGGTGCTGAGGCTTTGTTCTCCAAGTATAAAAATAACTATTGTGGTACTTTCGGAGAGATAGGTACTTTCAGTATGCACGCTACTAAAACTATAACTACTGGAGAGGGTGGTTTTGTGGTTTGTGATGACTCATTAACTGAAGTGATGTCTTTATATAGGAGTCATGGGTTATTGGAACGTGGTTCGTATGACCACCTAGTAGCAGGACATAATTTTAGGTTAACTAATATACAAGCGGCTTTGGGGTGTGCTCAGTTAGAGAATATAACTACTATACTTGCAGAGAAGAATAGAATTCTTAGTGTCTACAGGTCTCGTTTAGAAAATATAGATGGGATATACTTGCAGGAGTACAGACCAGAAGTTGACCCCGTTGTGTGGGTAGTAGCAGTTAGACTTGATGACTTAGCGTTTCCTCAGAGCAGGGATGGGGTGCTCAAGCAACTTAAAGCGGCAGGTGTAGAGGCTAGACCAGGTTTTGTAGCGTCCAGTAAGCTTAAATATTTCGCACCACATAAATTACCAGTGTCGGAGGAGTTGAGCAGAACTGTGCTTAGTCTCCCAACATACCCTGATTTAAAAAACGAAGAAATACATCAAATTTGTGATGTTTTAATCGAGGCAAGGAGTTAATATGAGAAAGTGTAGAATTTCTGGTGATGATTTAGTTCCCCTTTTTACATTGGGTGACTTGTATGTATCAGACTTCATTCCCCAAAATGAAGAACCAAATAGAGATAAGTATGAATTGAAGCTCATGCTTTCTAGAACGTCAGGTTTGGTTCAGTTGGAACATGCACCACCTTTAGATTTAATGTATGGCAAATATTGGTATAGGTCAGGAATAAGCAATACAATGAGAGCGGAGCTTAAAAATATAGCTGATTCTTGTATTGATGCTATTCATCCTGAAGATGGTGATGTATTCTTGGACATTGCTAGTAATGATGGTACATTATTAAGCTTTGTTCCTGCTAATATAATTAAAATAGGAATTGACCCTGTAGAGGGTTCGTTTCAGGACGATGCTAAGAAGTATGCTGATGAGGCTATTCAAGATTACTTTACAGCAGACGTTTACAAAGCTGGTAGGTATGGTGGTAAGAAAGCTAAAATAATTACCGTTATTGCTATGTTCTATGACCTTGAGGATTCAGCATCATTCTTAGACGATATTGATGAGATAATGGACGATGATGGTTTACTTGTTCTACAACTTAGTTACACTCCTCTAATGCTTCAACAGTTAGCTTTTGATAACCTTTGTCATGAACACATTTGTTATTATTCTTTGTCTTCTATGAAATACTTATTAGACCGTAAGGGTTTTAAGATATTAGACTGTCAACTGAACGATACTAATGGTGGTAGCTTCAGAGTCTACATTATGAAGGACAAGGGAGATGAGACTAAATTTAGGACACACCCCTACAGAGATGTTGCTAAATTTAGAGTTGAGTCAATATTGGAATATGAACGTAAGTTAAAGTTGAATGAACCAGAAATCTACCTTAATTTCTATAAAAAGGTGTGCGAGCTAAAGGATAATACTGTATCATTTATTAAACAGGAAAAGGATAGAGGTAAATCCATTTGGGGTTATGGGGCGTCTACTAAAGGTAATACTCTACTACAGTGGTATGGACTAAATGAGACACACATAGACGCTATCGCTGAAAGGTCTACGTTCAAATACGGATTAAAAACAATAGGTAGTAACATTCCTATTGTTTCTGAAGCAGAGATGAGAGAGGCACAACCTGATTACTTGCTTGTTCTCCCTTGGCACTTTGTTAAAGAGTTTAAACAGCGAGAATGCGAATATTTGAACAGGGGTGGTAAATTTATTATTCCTTGTCCAGCTTTTTATGTCATGTCTGATAAAGGGGTGGAGTATGACTAATAGATTAATCTTCTATAATCACTATGGTAATGGTGACCTGTTTATAGCTAGGGAATTTGTCAGAGAGATGATGCGAATAATTCCAGCTAAGGAGTATTATTACTCTCATGGCAAAAATATTAGAATGTTTGCTGATTTTCCTGAACTGAAGTTTACTCCGATTACAGACAACCACATTATGAGAAAGCATGGGTATCGTTTAGATGATGATATATACATAAATACGTGGTTAGGTGTTGATTCTAACTATGTTACACCCGCAAACTCTTGTTCAATAGATAATTCTTTTAGAATGTACAACGATATTTTACGTGACTTGGGATTTCCTCTGTTGTCACAATCACTTGAAGAATATCTTCCACGTATTGATTACAGTTTCTTTGACACCGCTCCAGTGGACAAGTTCATAAGAGATAATAAGGATAGGCAAATGGTATTCATCGCTAATTGTTTGGTTCAGTCTAACCAAGCGGAGAATTTTGAGTTTGCACCAATTATAACTAGATTATGTGAAGAGCATCCTGATATACTCTTTATTATTTCAGACCCAATTAATGAAGTGTTCGATAATTTAGTCACTACGAAGGAGATTACTCAAAGTAAAGATGGATTTGACCTTAATGAACTTTCATATCTTAGTCTTTTTATCAACCTCTTGGTTGGACGAAGTTCAGGACCACAAATATTTTCTATGGTTTCGGAGAATTGCATGAATCCTCAAAAAGCTTTCTTATCCTTCACTTACCGTCCAGAAAGTGCTCATATAGTTAGTGGTAAACCACCTATAAAGTCTAAGATTTACTGGAGCAATTTAACAAGTGACTCAGAGGTATACGCTGTGATATGCAAGGTTTTATGCGATACGGAATTGGAGGTAAAATGAGTAAAACATTGTTAGGTATGGTGACGTTTGGGAATTTGATGTTTAGTAGACTAACAATAGAGTCCATATTAAACACGACTACTAAGCCTCTTGACCTTTTTGTAGTTGTTGGTAAACCTGGTGATACAGAGACTATAGAATGGTTAGAGAGTAAGGGTATTCCTCATATTATTCACCCTGAGAACTATGGGTTTCCTTGGGGGCTGAATGACATCTATGATCGTGGATGGAAGGAAGGTTCTTATGATAACATCATTATTGCTGGTAATGATATTATAGCATACCCAAACGCAATAGATTCACTTATTGAGGTTGCAGATACAACCAAGTATGAGTGGATTTCAGCTTGTCAGTATGATGTAAAAGCACTACTTAAAGACTTTCCAGAGTGTAGTGACTTTTTCAAAGGTGGTACGTGCCAAATTGATGATGCTGGATTGGAAAGTAAGTGTTGGGACAAGTTTAAGGGTTATGAAGGTCGTTCTGTTCAAGTTTCTCAACCTGGACTAAGTGACATCCATAACTTGGCACTTTATAAGAGAGCAGTTTATGAGAAGGTCGGCTATATTGATGTAAACTTTTATCCAGCATATTATTCAGATAATGACTATGCAAGACGTGGAGTCAATCTAGGTATGGCTGACGTAGCTGGTACTTTGTTGAGTGCGGTTTATTTCCATTTTTGGAGTAGAACGATTCATCAAGGTGAAAACATAGTGATGGACAAGCATCACGCTTATTTTCGTAACAACGCACAATTTTACAATGTCAAATGGGGTGGAGGGTTTGGTCAGGAATCTTATAATATACCATTTGGTGGCAAACATTTTATGTTAGCTCCAGGTATTACATTAGACCCTACTCTCAATATACAATCAAGAAATAATGAAGAGAGCATTGTAAGATTCTGGAGAAACTTAGCCACTTAACGAGGCTGAAGTGAAAGTATGTACGAAATGTAAAAGAGTAGTTGATAATAAAACAGAGAAATGTCCAACATGTGGGAATGATGAATTTCAGACCCTTATGTTCTTGGAAGGACAGTAGAGGTGAGTTAAATGCCTTATGGAATAAAAAACGAAACTCCTGAACAGACTAAGTGGATGGAGAAGTGTGTTGATAGTATAAGTGGTACTAATAAGAGAACTGGTAAACCTTATACAAAAGGTGAGAAAATAGCCATCTGTAAGGTTCAGTTAAAAAAGACTGGAGCTTCTGAAGACGCTATTAGCGAAGAGAGTATGAGGGAGCAGTTCTATGAGTTTGAGGACAAAATAAGAGAAGCTCTCTCTCCAATGCGTGACATGGTGCAACCGTCATATGGTCCTTACGTGGCTGATATTTTTGATGACTATGTTATCGTAGAGAAAGATAATGATTTGTATAAAGTACCTTATACCATGAAGGGTGACGATGTTTCTTTTGATTGGAGCAAAGCTATTGAAGTGAAGAGAACAACCGTTTATGAACCAGTTGGGGAGGCTGAAAGAGAGATTGTAACTAAAGTACCTTACATACCTAGTAGAGAAGGTGGAAGAGTTGTTACCTATGGTGGCAGAACTGTAAATTAAGCTGAAAGGAGTGGATTTATGAAAGTACTTTGGATAGGAGATGCCATAGTTAACAGTGGGTTCTCAGTGGTTACTCATGGTATCTGTAATGAGTTAGCTGAAAAGTGTGACTTGGTAGTGTATGGTGTTCGTTATGATGGTAGATTAAGACATAAGTGTAGCTATCATGTATATCCTGGGCAACGTGATGGAGACATGTACGGCTTTGAATTTGCCGCACAAGTTGCACTTCAAGAAGACCCCGATGTTATAGTAGTATTCAATGATGACCACATTGTTAATTTGTATATTGATGCCCTTCGTGTATCAGGGGAGAGACATGGTTCTAGGGCTAGAATAGTTCCTCTTTTTCCTGTTAATTTGCTTCCTCTTAATAAAGATATAATGTTTTACTTTTCAGTTAAGGGAGTCGAGCAGATTATGACTTATACCAATTTTTCTAAACACAAAATTGAGGAAATCAACCCAAATCTAAAGATTAGTCCTATTTATCATGGTGTGGACAGTAGTTTGTATTTCCCTATAATTAATGCTAAACATGAGTTGGGGGTTAAAAATGATTTTATCGTTGGTAATGTCAACTCTAATACTTACAGAAAACGTCTCGACTTGTTTTTAGAAGGATTTGCTAAATTTGCTAAAGGTAAAACTGATGTAAAGTGTCTCATTCATGCAAGTACCCACGAAAAAGCATACGATTTACCATCTTTAGCAAGTGACTTTGGGATTGTGGATAAGGTTATATTAAGTACTGGTAACCTAACTGTAGATAAGTTAAATGTCCTTTATAATGTAATGGATGTTAATACCAACACGTCACTTGGTGAAGGATTCGGTCTTTCCCTTGTAGAAGGAGCGGCTTGTGGTATTCCTATCCTATGTGCTGAACATGGTAATCTAAAAGATATTTGGGGTAAAAATGCTGACTATATTAAGATAGAGCGTTCTGAGTATATCGCTGGAACTATGTGGAAAGGTGATGTAATAAGCACTGATGACTTTGCTGAGAAGTTGAATAGGTTCTACGAAGACCGTTCTTATTTGGCGGAGCGTAAAGAAGCTATTCTTGAGGTTAGCAAAGACACTAAATTCCAGTGGTCAACCATATCAGATAAGGTAATGAAGGTACTTATTAGTGCAAACAAAGGAAGATTGAGCTTTGTCTCTCAATAATCATGATTTATTTTAGATTATTTTTAAAATTCTTGCCAAAAAAGTGGTCTGATGGCGTACTTTTCGTTAGTGATCGATCAGGGAAGCCTAACACTTGTATGCCCGTTTGGGCAAGTTAAACGGAGTATTAGTATGGATGAAAAAGAAACTAAGTTTACAATAAGTCTTAACTTCATCGAAGATGGTGATTTAGCCCAAGCTGGTATTCCTGATGAGTATAAGAACCCTTTGTTGACGTGGGTGCGGTTCATCTTCACGGATGACCAACCAAACGCAAACAATCAAGGAATTGGGCAAGATGAGTTCGGAAATCTCATTAAGTCCATGTCTTATATGCCAATCAAAGCTAACTTCGATTCTGAATTCGGACTTGAGGGACACTCTGATGCTCTTATAATTGGATGTATTAAACAAGGACAACAACAGGGAAATACGGTGGTTGCTATTGGTGCAGTCTACCATGATGAGTTCCCTGATATTGTTGACTTCTTTAAGAAAGAAATGAATGAGGGCGGAAGTGTTGATTTCTCTTGGGAAATAAGATATAAAGATTCAGAAGAAAGAGATGGTGTCGAGTGGCTAAAGGAAATAACAACTAAAGCTGTGACGGCTGTTCAACACCCTGCTTACCAAGGTAGGACACCGTTAGTTTCTATCAGTGCAAAGGATTTAATCCAATTGATAGATGAAGAGCTAAAGGATAGAAAAGAAACTGAGGTGGTTAAATGAATAGATTGTTAGACCTAAGTGGTGTATCTACTCCTCAGTTATTGGAGATTAAGAAGGTATTGAGTGCTGGCGTTCCTGCTCAGGCAGAAGATACTAGCACAGTAGCTCAGGATTATCTTTGTCATAAAAGTCCTCCAAAGGGTTATCCCAAGGAGAAAGGACAATACGGTGACCCCGAATGTTACAGATACCCACTTAACACAAAAGCTAGATGTTTAGCCGCTTGGAGATACGTTCACCAAGAGCAAAATAAATCCATCTTGGGTGGTAAGTTCAAGAAGGTAGAAAGCAAAATTAAAAGTTATGCCAAACGGCATTTCAACCTGGATCTTCAGGTTGGCGAGTCAGAAGAGTTCGATTGGGAAAAGGCATTCATGGAGTTCTATGATGCAGAGACAATGGGCGAGCGTTGCGAGCTTATTGAGCTTGAACCAGAAGACTCTGAAGAGGCATCAAACCGTGAGGGAGTAGAAATTATGGACTACACAAAAGAACAGATAGAAGCTCTTGAACAGGAGAATAAGTCTTTGAAGGGCGACAATGAGACCTTGACGAAAGAAAAGGAAACTTGGGCTACTGAAAAGGCTGAGTTAGAGGAAAAAGCTTCTCAGGTTGAGACTCTTACAACAGAGATTAAAACCATGACGGACGAGCTTGAGACTCTACGCACGTTCAAGAAAGAAACTGATGAAGCCGCAGAAAGAGCGGAAAAAATTAAGGGTATCAAGGCTAAGTTAGACGAAGCCGAGCTTGATGCTGACGTGGAAACGGACGCTGATTACTGGTTGAGTATGACTGATGAGACTCTTGAGAAGACAATCGCAAAAATGAGCGATTTGAAAAAGGGGACACAGGCTTCAGCAAGTATGAAAGTTCCCCCTGTTAATAGCGGAGACGAGTCTGATGCAAGATCTATTGTTTCAGATGGTCTGAAAGAACTAAAACAGGCGAAGGACAAGAAATAGTCTTAGAGAGGTATTCTAATGGGAGTAGAAATTAGATTAAGAGGTACAGCTATCGCTTGTATAGCACAAGAAGACATTCAGGCAGGACTTGCTGTTAAACTTGGAGCCGCTAGTAACGCACCTAGAGTGTTGGCTGGAAATGCAGACCCAGATCCAAGACTACAGGGCGGAATCTACAACGTTTTGCAGGGTGCTTCAAAGCCTACATCAGATGATGATGCAACGGCTAAGTATGTAGCCGCATTCCGTGTATACAATGAGAAACCTCCACTTTACCAGTCTCTACCTACACAGGATATTGGCAATAGCACAGTACCATATACGTTGAGAGAGTTCATTGCGGGTCAAGAAAACTTACCTGCCGATGTTAACCTAAAAATGGTCGTTCCAAGATTGAAGGAAGATGCCACAATTCCTTCTGGTGCATTGATGTTGGCATATGACGAAGGTATTTACACCGTAACAAGTGGATGCTTCGTTGCTGGCACATACACAATTGGAAATGCTATAAGTGTGAAGAGTGGTGGTCAGTGGTACGAAGGTGCTGGTGGTCAGGTTGGTATTGTTTTCGAACAAAATACAACCAAGAACACACTAACAATCAAGACTTCACAATAAGTGGGAAGCTAAATATGGGGAGGGTTAATCCCCTCCCCGAATAGGTGAAAATAAAAATGGACGAACAAAAGTTTAAAGAAGCTGTTGCTCAGATAGCAAAAAGTGATAAGAGAGCACTGGCTGAACTTATTGTCGAATACGTTGACCCTAAGCATGTTACTCAGGACATCGTAGGTATGTTCCTAAATACTAGGAGCTTAAATCCTGGTGATGCTCTAGTAAAGAAAGTTAGAAGGGGTATTGAAGTTCGTCAGTTAGTTCCTGGTCAGGATACTCTTGCTAGCCAAATCACAGTGAAAGAAGTTGTAACTTACAACTTGGACACAGCTTACGCAGAAGTTGCCCACAATGAGTGGGAGGTAGAGTCAGGTGAAATTGGCACTGTTGACGAAATAAGACGTGAGATGATGGCGAAACTGTCAGACTTTTACGTTGTTAAGGTTATGAATGCGTTATATACGTTAGCTACGATTAACGATAGCACAAACTTCTGGTATGTTACCGCTCCTATAACAAGAAGCACACTAGAAGATGCTATTGATAGCATTGCTGATATAGCTGGAAATGTCAAGGCTGTGGTTGGTAGAAGGACTGCTTTAGCTCCTATCACAAAGTTCGCTGGATATAGGGTTGGCGTTGGTGCTACCGAGGCGGCTGGTTCAGCCGTACCTGTATCAAGTGCTCTGGAAGAGATTAGGAGAACTGGTTGGTTTGGCATCTACTACGGTGCAAACTTCATCAGCTTAGAGCAAGTCTATGACAACCCATATGACAGAAACGGATTAATCAAGGATAACCTAATAACCGTGATTGGTGATAATTGTGGTGAGTTTATTACTTACGGAGACGTAAGGGAAGACCAGTGGACCGATATGGTTACTGCTCCTCCAACTTGGCACATTAGAATCTATCAACAGTTCGGTCTCCTATTTGACCGTATGGAAAATGTGGGCATCATAAGAACTGACTCACCGTAAACGATGAGTAAATAGTGGGGGGAGCTAAATTACTCCCCCCTATTAGAAACTGGATGGAAGAGAGGTTCAGAAGTTCAGTATAAAAATCATAAAGGAGATATACAATGGAAGACAAAAAGTATCCAAGAATTTTCAAGAAAGCTATTAAGGGTTCAGTGGGTGGTACATTTATCAACACAAGAGGAGAAGTAGAAGAGTTTCTTCTAAAAGGTGACCCAAATACGAAAGATGTTGAGCAGATAACTGTAGAAGTTCAAGATGCGGAAGCTGAGAAGTTCTTTATAAAGAACAACAAAATCGCAATAGTCAATGGCTATTTAGTCGAGGTAACCGAAGGTTATGAAATGACTTTGGATGAAGTAAATGCGGTTAGTGATGGATTTTTGAAGGACTTATTAAGGTCACCTTACGCAAAAATGAAGAAAAGAGTAGAAGAATTTACGTCACCTGTCCCTGTGGATAGATTGCTCACCTTTGCTTTAGAGGCTAATAAGCCGTTCAAGACTATCGAGTTCTTGAAGGCATCCTTGAATAAGTTTAATGAAAGAGGTGGAGTACCCAACGTAGCTGAAATTGGTGGTGTGAAGATTGGTGGTTCTACACAATAGAATAAATTACACACAACCTCAAGAAAAAATAGCGGGGGAGAAAACCTCCCCCAATCGGAGCAGAGCGGATGCCAGAGACGACAACGTTAGCATATTTAATACCTCAATTTAGGAGACATCTATCAGACTATACGTCTCCTTACACCTATGATGATGCCACGTTATCTGGTTTTCTATTCGACTCTATTAAAGCATTAGGACACAGATGGAATAATAAGTATTACGTTGCCACTGTAGCTGGTGTTTCTGATTTGATTGTCAGAAACGAGAATTTCAACTTATTTGATTTTTCCGAACCTCCAGTTATCCAGACTCAAGATGAGCGAGCTATCATTTTACAAGCTTCTGTTATTATAAAGAGTAGCACGAAGTGGAGTGAATCTGGTAGTGCTGTTAATTGGAGAGACGATGAAATCTCATACTCTAATGTTCAGTCAGCAAGACAAAGAAGCTCAACATTAGAGGATGATATAAAAGAATTGAATGAATTATTCCCTGTTAAGTTAGCCCAATCTAAGTATGGTAGATTGTATGGCTGGACTAGAGACTGGCAATAATTTATTAGCGGTATTAAGTGGATGTCCTTAATGCCAGATGTCGGATGATAAATCTATGTTCACGGTATCAAGTACTGACTTTGACACCGTTTAATATATTTAAAATAGTTACGTTGAGTTAAAAAGGAGAGGAATTGTGGAAGAAAAGGAAAAGGACGGGCAGAAGATTACTTTAAAGATTATCCAGATTTCAGACCTACACATTACATCTTTTCGAAATCTATTGACCCCGATGATTGACGCTATAAACCGTGAACCAGTGGACTTGGTTGTTGTAACTGGTGACACTGTTCATGATTCTTGTGATATGAAGTTGTTTAAGGAAGCTTCCGACACTTTAAACAAGATTAAGCACAGAGTAGTTGTCATTCCTGGGGATTATGATGGCGGAAATTTGTGGAAAGAATATTTTGGGGAGAGTCGTCTGAGGGCTTTTAACCTTAATGGCTTTTGTTTAGATTTTCTGGATACCTCATTTATGAGGCATAGGTATGGAGTTGGTTGGGGAGATGTTCTGAAGGAAGACCCTGAACAAGATGAATGGTTAAAGAAGCAGTTAAAAACTGATAAATACCATATCATATTTTCCCATCATCCATTTTGGACACAACCAACGAAAGAGGGAGATGAGTACTTAACTGATAATGTAAGGGCTGTATATTCAGGACACCTACATGAACCAGTAAAGTTTTACTTTAAGTATGACAAACCGAAATCTCATTTTCCAAATGGGTTTACATGTGTTCCAATGAAATTTCACGGTAATGCGTGTTACATGGTTATCTTGGTTAAGCAAAACGGTGAGATGGTTAATTTCCCTAGAGTCGTTACTGCAAAGCGGACGGCATGGTAAGAAAAGGAGTGGATAATGAACGGTAAGATAAGACTTTTATGGATTGGAGATTCACCAGCAGTTAGCACAGGTTTCGGACGTGTGTCGCAGGGAATTTTAGAAGGATTGTATCAAACTGGAAAATATGATGTAGCAGTTCTTGGTATCAATCATCAAATAGGTGACCCTCATCGTTACGAGGGTATGTTTAGAATCTATCCCGCTAGAGCGAGGGGGAATGTTTACGGGTTCAATAGGGTTCAGGAAGTTATCGCAAAGGAGAGACCTGATTTAATCCTTATTAACAATGATTTGTGGATAACTTCAGAGTATGTTAAAGAAATTCCTGAGAATAATAGAATTATAACTTACTCACCAGTAGATGCTTTACCAGTACAACCAGAGTGGATAGAGGTTCTAGATAAAGTTAATGCTAATGTTACAACTTACACGGAGTTTGCTAAACACGGTATACAGGGAGCAAAGGATATTAAGGTGAACGTTATCGGTCATGCTGTAGATACTGATGAGTTTTACCCTATAGAAGATGCTAGAAGTTTCATGGCAAACATCCCACCAGATTCTTTTATTGTACAGAACATAAATAGGAATCAACCAAGGAAGAGATTAGACCTATACTTGAAGGCAATGCAGTTGTGGTTGTCTCGTTTACCAAGAAGCGATAGAGAAAACATTAACTTCTACTATCATGGCACTTTAAGAGACGTTGGTTGGAATCTTGTTCAATTGGCTCAGAGATGGGGAATTGACGATAGATTCTTGATAACCGACCAAACACACATCAGTCCAGCACAAGGTGTCTCCATTCAAATGTTATGCAAGATTTACAATTGTGCTGATGTTCACGTTATGACCTCAATGGGAGAAGGATTCGGGTTGAGTCCATTCGAGAGTGCGGCATGTGGTGTGGCACAGATTGTTCCAGACCACTCTGCTTGTAAAGAATTATGGGTAGGAAAAGCACCGTTAATCAATATTGACCATTGGGAGGTTCTTACTGGTGGTGTTAACACCGAAGGTGGGGTAATTGATGTTGAGCATTTGGTAAGTATCCTAGACGATTTATACCACAATAGAGAAAAGGTTAAAGAATACGGAAAGTTAGCTTATGAATTTGTTCAACGTGAAGAGTTCACTTGGGGTTACATTTCTAATGAGTTTGATAAAATCATTACTGACATAATGGAGGCTGGTGATTCGTCATTATCTAAAAAGTTTTCCACAGAACCAACAACGTTTGTTGAAGCTCCCGAAGTAGAGAATAAGGAAGCCACCATAGCGGGAGAAAAAGAGAAGAAAGATGACGATAACGTTTCCAGCAACTAAATCAACTAAGGATGCTATTAGGAATGCAATTGGTCAAGTAGTTACATTCATAATTCGTGGTGACCAATCAGCATGTCCAGTATGTAGCGGGTTAGATTTATATGATGAGGTTAATGAGGTTAGTCTTGACCCATATTGCACGACATGTTCAGGTCAATACTGGATAACTGCCGATGTTTACTCTGGTGTGATGGCTCACGTAAGATGGAGAACACAAGACCAACCAGATATGGGAGTTGGTGGAGAAACTTTTGATGGTGACTGTATGATTACCATTGATATAAATGCTCTTTCAGAGGCTAATATTGTCAAGGTAAAAGAAGTAATAGCGGATTCACGTAAGTTACAAATATACAGAGCTATACATAGAGGAGTCCCAACAAGGGATAGAATCAGATTTGTATGCAGAGAATTTGGGAAGGAGTAAAGGAATGGGCAAAGAATTTCAAGGTTTGACGGAATTAGAAATCGTTAAACTAATAAATAAAAGGAAGAAAAGGTACTGTGCAATTGCACTAAATGACCTTGAGGAAGAAATCCAAGACCCTGAATTATTCAAGAGAGTAAGGAAGGTTGTTCTTGATAATATGAATAGCTTCACACGAAGCGTTTTTACGGTGGTTGGAATTAACGTAGAAGGAATTGAGGATGAGTAGTAAATGGAATTTCGCTTTTCACATAGGATATTCAACTTCAATCCTGTTGGAGTCCTAGGAGCTTTAGGAATAACTCCAAGAACATATCCATTCAGATACCAAGCTCTTATAAGTGAGGTTTATTTTGTAATAGAAACTCAAGTTAAGGTTTCGGCACAGAAATTAAATTTCTTAGTTAAAGAAGCGTACAGAAGGGATATGATGGACATTGAGGAATACATCAGGTTTCCTGGGTATATCTCAGTGATGGAACAAGCATTAAGCAATCCCGCTCATGTTGATGTTTTTTGGGATGAGAAAAATGTAGTTCAAGCGAAATTTATTGATACTGATAGATTAGGTGATGTTGGTGACCTTCAAGCGATACAACAACTTGTGTATCCATTGAGAGGTACTCTGGACAGATGGAGAGGTTTGTATGTTGCTTGGTTAGAAGGAAGAAGTAACAGATATGCTGAGACAGTTGGACGTAGATTAGACTTAATGAGGACTTTTGGTGTAGCACCATTTTGGGAACTCATAGAATATGGAAATCAGCAATATCCAGCATACCCAACAAATGGTCCAAAGAGGACTCTTTCTAACTTCAAAGGCATATACAACCGAGAGATGACTATTACTTACCAAAAAGTACTAGGACTTGTTCGACAGCTAATTGGAGCACCAGACCTTATCTTTAGGGAATTTCAAGCCGCTACAGTTACATATCAAAACCAACCCCAATTTGGATATTCTTGGAAATCAAGGATGGGAAAGAATGTATTTGCACTGGCAGGGACAGAAAAATTAATTGGTGACCGTCTCACAGCTAGAGGTTTTTTGTTAGACCCACAAGGTGTGGTGATTAAGAAATGGAGCGGATGGTTGCCGAGATAAGGAGCTTACGCTATGGATATGAATTCAAGAAATGGGATATTAGAAAGTGCGGTAAGACAAGCTGTCGAGAAACTAGCAGAAAAAGGAGTTGAAGGGTGTACAACGAAAGATGTAATCCTGGCTTCCTTTGCTTCTCTGTCTCTAAATGGTGGTCTTGCATCATCTGTTGAGGTACGTTCTATAGCTACTGAAATTAAAAAGTTCGGGTGGAGAATAGCTAGTATGTGTTTTACCACTCTTATAGCAATTATACTTGTACTAATCTTTCTATAAAGGTGAGGGTTAATGGTAACAGGAAAGTTTCATAATGAGGATTTGAGTGTCTATTTCTTTATTAAGTTTCTCGATATTAATGGGACACCGTTAGGAGAGATTGCTCGGATTGTAGATGGTTACCCTTACAACGAGATAGAGGAAGGTACGCTTACATTACCGACTATATCTATTGAGGCTAGTCTGACATCTGATGAAGGTGTTGGTGAGATGGGTGCTAGTTGGTTTAGACGTACTTGGGCTATAGACATCTTTGCACAAACTGATGTTCAGAGAGATGACTTGGCAGATAGAATCTTCCAAGCATTGGATGTTGCTGTCCCTATAAAAGACTACTCAGGTGGTTACAGAGCAGATACAGGAAAAAGCAGGGCAGGTACGGATTTACGCATCATAGAGTATATGAATGTGGATAATCGGACAATACGACCTACTTATGCGTTTAATTTGTACGCCAAGATTAAGTATTGGAGGGCTACAGTAGGATTCGAAACTGTATCAACTCAGGCAAGCTAATGATTATTGAGGTAGATAAGAGGTTAATTGCTTGGTGTTTAGCATTAGAAGGTTCTATAATGTTAATAAAAAATCGTGGAGCGTATACTCCTTGTGTAGAGTTCATTAACACCAATCCTGAGTTAATAACCAAATTTTCTAAACTTATTATTGATATTCCTCATCATATTAATCGTAAAGATTATAATGATAAACGTTCAACTAATTATCGCTGTAGGTGTAGAACTTTAGAATCGGCTAAGTGTATATTGGACACAGTGAAGGATTACTTACCAAGTAAGAATAAACAAGCTGAATTACTGCTTGAATTCATAAACTCTAGATTGGATAATAAGTTCTCCATCACAACAGAAAGGGAACGGGAAATTCATAATGAAATTAAAGAGTTGAATAAACTAGGTAAAGGCAAACGAGAAGGATAGGTTTGGAAAAAGGTGGGTAAGGAGCACAAAGGAAGGGATTGGATTTAGTTAAGAAACAAATGGAACATCTCTCTTAGGTTCGGTAGATAAAACATTCGGGTTGAATAAAGGTAAGGCATTGCTCGTGGTAGAAAACGGTCAATTGGTAAAAAGGTTGTTTGAGAGAGAGGTTGGAGGTATATTCTAGTGAGTAAAAGAATTGCTGTCCCTTACAAGGACGTAAAATTAAGGATAGTAGGACCAAAAGCTGACTTCTATGCCTACCGTGTTCAACGTCTAGATATACCTGTTACGCTACCTAACACTACAATTAACGAACTTGGTAACCCAGGTCACGCAGGAATTGTGACAGACCTTCCTGAAGTGACTGCAACTTTCCAAGCGTTCGATGTTTCACACAAGATATTTGCTATCTTGGTTGGTGAAGATGTTGACGCATATCCTGCTTCTGGTGTGGATGTTGCAAATCTTGGTTACGTTGACTTGGTTGGTTATGTAAAAGAAGCAACTGTCGCTGAAATGTTGAAGTGTATCCATGCTAAGTATATGAGAATTACTGACTTCACGTTCACGTACACAGTTGATGGTGAAAGCACAGAGGAATATAGTTGTGCTGGTAGTGAAAAGAGGTATTTTGCTAATGATGTTGTAGTGGATTCTGGTTACTTGGATGCTAATGGACAGATGACTCTTTCTTATAGTCCAAATCAATTGAAGAATTCTGATTACTTGTTAAGTTTCATTGTTGATGGAGACTGGAAAGAAGAGACTACGTTTGCGGCACTTGCAAGTGACAAGTATTACGTTAGCGGCACTACCGTAACATTGAGTGGTGGTACTGCGGCTGACTATGCTTTAGCTGTGTATCATACACAGAGTGGAGTTCTAGCATGGACTAACATCTCTGACAGTACTGTTCCAGCCGCTATTCGTGGTAAGAACATTCCTGTTACGATTGGTGTTGAGTCAATGTACAGAGTTCAGAGTGTAACAATTAGAGGTACGTTCCCTAATACTAAGGTTATGGAAATGGGTAACACCTCAGTTGTTGGTTACGTTGTAGACCCACCTGACATCAGTGGAGACATTACCGTTCTTGATACAGATAATGAAATCGTTGCTCTGTTGACAACTGGTAATAAAGATGATGGTGATGGTTATGGTGAGTATGGTGTAGACGAGTATGAAGAGAGAACGTTAGCATTGGCAATCCAATTGAAAGACCCTGCTGACAATACCACAGTCCAGAAGACAGTTCAGATTCCATATATGAGAATTACTTCAGATGGAACAACTTCAAATGTTGGTGGTCAGTTAACACAAACATTCTCATTCATGTCTAATGATGCACAATGTATCGTGTACTCTGGTGGAATTCCAGCATAAACAGTAGAATAGGAAAAGTATAGGTCATCCTATCAAAAGATTAAAGGAATTTGATATACGTATCAGATTATTAGGGGAGTCTTTGATGGCGATTATTCAAAATCGTTACATGGACTCCCCTTTATTATTATAAGAGAGGAAAGGAAAATGGGAAAATTATCAAAACTTTTTAGATGGCACAGAAAAGTAGAAATCAGAGAAGGAGACAAGGTTCTTGAGACAGTATATGTGAGACTTGTTGGAGATGCTGAGTTCCAAGAAGCTAAAATTGCGGCTTTAAAACGTAGTAAGCAATTGAGAACCCAATTAAGGAATAAGGATTCCAATGATTATCAGGCAAGTTTTTCTGACTTGGATTCTCTGACAAGAGATGAGTTAACTATGGGAATCACCTTTGGTGAAATCCCTGACTATAGGGATGAAGGTTTGCTTACACTTCCAGAGAGAGAAGTACCAGAGCTACCCGATAATCCTACTCTAGAGCAACAAGAAGAGCACGAAACCAAGTTAGAAGAGCTACAAGCTGAAAGAGCTAAAACTCTTACTGAGTTTATTGAGAAACGAGCGGAAGAAAGAAAAGAAGAGATTGGAAAAGTTGAGGACATAGATAAACTGCGTGAGATGTATGTACATTCTGTCATCAATATGAAATGTAGTGAAGAGTTTACTAGAGCGTTCAGAGAGTATCAGGTTTTCAAGGGAACTTTTGCAGATAATAAGTTCAAAACTCTAGCTTTTGATGATTTTGATGATTTTGATGGGTGTGCTCCACAACTGAAAAGTCAATTGATTTCGGCATACGTCAGTCTAGAGATGACAGGGGAAGACTTAAAAAACTAGCTGAGGACAATGCGTTTGTGGGGGTTTGGCGTATTGTCAAAGAGTTAAATTATCCTCTTCATGAAAGTTTACGTGGTCTATCTGTATTCGAGTACCCCCACACTTTCAGTTACGTGATAAAGAGACGAATGCAGTTAGACTCCTACCTAGAACTACCCGAAGAGAAACGTCCTCCTCGTTCAATTTGGGACAAACCATCAGAACTTGACGAATGGTTCAACAGAATATTCTCTGATGGAGAAAAACAAACCGAGTTTAGTCTTCCTGTAAATGAAGATGAAATCGAGAGGTAAAGTAAATGGCATTATTCCAGTTTGGTCAGTCAGCATTCAATGCTAAAGCACAACAGCAAGCGTTAGATGCGACAGCACTAAAATATGACAAGTTATCTATGGCGGCTGGAAGAGCGGCAACTGAAACCGCTTCATTCACTGATGCCACTGGTCGTGGTAGAATCACGATGGAGAACTTTGGTAGAACGTTTGATAACGCTACAAGAAAGGTTCTTATCTGGCAGTTTGCTATCATGGCTGTGTACGGAGCTATCCGTAAGATTGGTGAAACAATCCAAACATGGAAAGACTTGGAAGTTACATTAGCTAGAATCAGTATTACAACGAGTGCTCTTGGTTCAAGACTACAGGCATATTTCAAAGAGGTTGCTGATGTTGCTATCAGCTTCGGTATGCCAATCGAGCAGACTTTAACTGGTATGGACTTAGCATTGAGAGCTACTGCTAGGTATTCAGAACAAGCGAATAGGGGTGCTATAGCTGTTAGTTTGTTGAGTTCTGCTTCTGCTCTTGCTAACATTACTGGTATGCAATATAGTCAGTCTATTGACATCTTGGTTGGTTCTTTGAGACAGTCAGGTATGGAACTAGACCAAGGTATTGACTTACTTGATAAGTGGGTAGCTGTAGCTAAGAATGCGGCTGTGTCTGTTAACGACCTTTCACAAGGTTTTGCTATTATGGCTGATGCTGGTAGAGCGGCTGGTCTTTCTGTTGACCAAATTAACGGTTTGATTGCGGCTTTGAGCGAAACTGTTACCTTGGGTCCAGTTGAGATTGGTAATGCTATTAGAGCTTTAATGTCAACCTTGTATAATCCAGGTTCTATTTCTTTACTACAAAAGTATGGTGTTGCGGTTAGAGATACCTCTGGTGAAGTTAGGAGCTTTTGGGAAGTCATGCAACAACTTTCATCTATGAGAGTAGCTAACGTAATGGATGAATCAGTTTGGTTAGAAATAGCTAAAGCGGCTGGTGCTGGTCAAAGACGTTACGCTCAGTTCTTGGCTTTACTTAACAACTTCTCAACTGCTATGCGTGTTGCGAAGATTAGTTCTAATGCTGAAGGGCAAGCAATGGAAGCTAACAGAAAGATTGTTGATACCTTGACTAACACATGGGATAAGTTCACAGCGGCACAACGTAAATTCCTGTTTACAATGGGTGAACAAACAGGAGCAATTGAAGACCTAACAAGTGCTATACAGGGATTGGCTAACTTCTTTGACATGCTTTCTAATGCAAGTGATGGTGTGTATAAGCTTGGTAGGGCTGTTATGTTCTTGGTTGGTACTCTTGGTGCTTTAAAGATTGCAACTCTTGCTATGGGATGGATGGGAGTCGGTCCTAAAGTTGGAGCATTGATGGGTAGATTTGCTGGTGTACCTCCGACTGCTGTCGCTGGTTCTGCGGCATATGCTAGAGCAGTTCAAGCAGGTGGATTTACAAGTGCTCAACAAGCGGCACAAGCAGGTCTTGGAACAGTAGCTCCAGGATTATCTTCACAAGCTGGTTTATATGCTCTATCAGGATTACTTCCTTCATTCATGTTCAGAAAACTGTGGGGTGCTGGTCCTGCACCAACAGTACCAGGTGCGGAAAACGTATTTAGACCAGGTGGTGGACAATATGTTGGTGGAAAGTGGATGCCAGGTGGTGGACGTTGGACTGCTCCTACTGTTGCTCCCATGACGTGGGGTGGAGCGGCAAGAGGTGTTGGTGGATGGTTAACGAGACCTATGGGTGGAATGGGAAGAGCCGTAGGTGGACTAGCTATGGGTGCGGCGGCATATGGTCTAACTGGTGAATGGCAGTCTGCTGTAGGTGCTGGTATTGGTTCAGCAATTGGAGCTTCATTCGGTCCTCTTGGTATGGTTATTGGCGGTGGTATCGGTACTTTAATAGGACATACGGCGGCAGATGCCTTCATTTCAAGAGAAGACAGACTAAGAGCAGTTTTTGAGAAGATGGCAGAAGACTTCACCCTAGACCTATCTGATGTGATGGATAGATATTTCGAACAAGCGGCAAAGGAGACAGGAGAAGATGCTAGACGTGCGGCGGCACTTGCCGCACCTAAGATGGCTGAAGCTAGAGCGGCAGAAGCACAACCATTCTGGAAAAGACTTCTAGCTGGTGTTCAACTTGGTGAAGCTAGATTAGGATGGTCATTAAGTGGTGAAGCGGCATTTACTCCATTTGGTCGTACAGACGAAGAAGAGTGGAAGAGGGGTCTTGGTGGTCTTAATGAGTTAAACCAAGCTCTTGTTGATGGTGTTATCACAATTGATGAGTATAGGAGAGCTAAACAATCTGACCATATTGCTTGGCAAGAATTAACGGATGATGCCAAAGCATACATGACTGCCATTCGTGGTACAAAAGTTGCTATTGGTGAAGAGCTTGCGGCATTTGAAGCTATAGCTACTGCTATACCAGAGCAAATAGCACAAAAAAGAGAATTAGCATCAATTACAAATAGATACAGTGAATCACAGTCTAGAATTAAGCAAATTATGCTAGAAACTGGTGCGGTTATTGATGGTATGTCTCTTAAAGAGTGGGAGCAAGCTAAAGTATCACAACTTCTTGCTGACCAGGTTAATAAAACTGCTGAGGATTTCCAAGCTTGGTATAACGTTCTGCTTGGTTCAGCTTATGGTTATGCTTCTCATGTGGAAGCTATCCAACAATTAAAACCACTTCTTGCAGAATATGGATTAGCTATTGATAGAATTCCAGAGGATAAGTGGTTAATGATTCAGAGATGGGACCCTCAGTTAGCTACCGATATTGTCCAAACTATAGGTACATTGTTAGAGCTTAATGACGCTATTGATAAGTTCCAAGTTACGTTCCCTGATATGTTAAGACTTGCTAATATTGAAGGAACAATTAGTGATATTGATAGGGTAAAGGAAGCACTTCTAAAACTTCATGAAGAGACTGGTGACGAGAAGTATGCTAATGCCCTTGAGCAAATAGACCAATATCTAGGAAATGTTCTCCAGAAAGAAATTGAAGCTAGGAGAGTAACAACCTATGCTGGTAGAGGTGCGGAGTTCCAAAGACCTACACAGGTCAGGTTAGTTGATGCCGAAACCATTAAAGCATACAGAGAGAATCTTGGTAGATTACCAGCGTTCACTGATATGGCTAAGAGTCTAGGCAAGACTGCTGATTCTGTATTAACATTGGTTGACCCACTAACTGGTGAAATGCTTAGGTTAGAGGAAAATACTCTAGCTTTGGAGATGTTAGGTCGTATCGTTGGGGAAAATACTTCTGTTCAAGAGAAGAGACTAGAAGCAGAGTATAATCTACCAGGATGGTATCAGAGACCTAACAGATATATGGCTTTGAGACAAACAGGTGGTGCTGGTGGTTTCGGTCCAGCACAAGAAGGTCTGTGGGGAACTTGGTTAGAGTTTGTGAGAAACAGAAGTATGCAGACTGGCGGTACTGTTCCCGAAACTGGACCTTATTATCTACACAGGAGAGAAGTTGTTGTTTCAGGTGAGACGTTAACAAGCACTAATGTTCTTTTGGGAAATTCTTATAGAGTGCTCCTATCATCACAGCAATATTTGTCAAATATTAACCTTGGAATCCTTGGGGTGAGACAAGAAATTCAGCAATTAAGACAGCAATTGCTGGCATCAAGGACGGCTGAAGAAGGTACTACAGATTTTGGTAGAATAACGAAGGCTGAATATCTTGGTGTGAGTTCTTTGGGAGTAAGGAGAAAGTAAGATGGCTACAATAACTAGATGGCAATTTGACATTGGTGGTTCGTATGAATATGCTTTTCCACGAAATCCAGATAGGTATGGTGGAGATAGTGGTTGGATATATGAACCTAGAATGGCTGAAATGGAAGTTGTTGGTTCTAACCAACCTTATCTTCAGATTGATGGGTTTTCTGGAGCAAGGAGAACTATACGATTTACTGCCATAACTGGTACAATGTCACGTAAATTACAGGACTTCTTTTTAAGAAAAACCATTATATATACTTGTAGAGACCATCTATATCCTACTCATGCTCAGTTCAATTGTTTCATCATCTCTTTTTCTCAACAGGTGCATCCAACTACAGGTAGTTTTCCTGGTTCTGGTGAAGATACTTATGACGTAGAGATGACGTTAGTTAAGATGTAATTATGGGAATAGCTGAAGAATATGCAAAAAGGGTAAAGACACCTATCATAAAGGTGACAGTTACCAAATTTATTGAGGGTGAGAAACCAGGTGTAGAGAATCAAGGGTATGATTATTACCCTGAAGTAATTACTTGCGACATAACTTATGGATTTGACCAAGCAAGTACAACCTGTACACTGGAACTAAAAACTCCGCTTGATGAAAATGGTGATTATGTTCGTTTTGCCCCGATGAATAGAGTTAAAGTCGAGCAGGGATGGAACAAACCATCAACATATAGAATTACGTTTTTTGGTTTCATTGATAAGGTAGAATATGCTAATCCACCCAAAACGGTTAGATTAGAATGCCGTGACATCCTGAAGTTGGCACAAGATAATTACTATATTCATGGTAATAGGAGAGTATACTCAGCAATTCCAGCAGAGAGTGAGTTGGATGACAGTGGTAATCCTATGGGTGGGCAGGCTGTTGAAGACAGACAAGCTCAAGAGATTATTACTGATTTTATGACAGATAGTGGTATTCCTGAAACCAGACTCCATCTTGATTTTGAGACATATCCCGCTTCTGGTGCGATTGTTATTGGTAACAACGCTGTAGCTGTATTTGTATATGAGTCCGCTATGGATGCTTGTACTCGTATTACTGACCTTATCGGATACCGTATATGGGCAGATAAAGGTGGTCACGTTCAAGCTAGGGAAATAAGACCAATCGGTTCATCAACCCCATCTTTGACGTATCGGAGTCAAGAGGAAGCATATGCTGGAGACGGTTCGTGGACGGTTACTCAATCAGGTAATCTATTAGCTCTTAGTGCAAGTAGAGACGATGATTTAAGGAATTGGGTTACAGTTTATGGTTATGATGGAATAAACACTACAGTTGCGGGTGAATCTGATTATGTACCTTCCCCACCTACATATAGAAGAACTGAGATTAGGTCATATTTATTAGACACTCCAGAGTTACTTGTTACTGTGGCTAGTGGAATTTATAATGACTTGAACAGATTAAGATATACTGCTAGAGCAACCATTGAAGGTGACCCAAGACTTGAGATTGGACAAACAGTTCGTCTATATGACTCTCATGTGATGACGGACACCATTGACTATTTCTTATACGACTACACTAGCTCTTTAAGAGCAGGTGTGTGGACTATGGAAATGACCTTAGTTGGTGGTGTTGGTGCTGGTACAGAAGGTTCACCACCAATTGCTAATATTGCTCCTGTAGCCATGTTTATATACAGAGTTGAACAAGAATTTCTTGCAGATGGTTCAGCTTTGTTTGATGTTACTGTAGATGCTACCCCCTCATACGACCCAAATGGTCCAGTTGAGGAGTTACTCTACACTTGGACATGTTCTGGTTTTGCTACTGCGAGTGGAATTATGCACACGTATTCTTTTACAGAAAGTGGAGTAGCTTATATCACACTTAATGTACAAGACCAAGGTACTCCTCAGTTAAGTAGTGAGATAACACTTCCAGTTACTTTAGACCCTGGTGAGGGGTTACAATGGAAAACAATTTTTGTCGCTTCAGGAAATTATGTCTACACTTCTGATAACAGTGGAGCAAGCTGGAGAGAACAAGAATTATGGTAAGAGGTAAATAATGCCAACATCAATATGGTGGGTTGACCCACCTAGAAGTTATACTGCGGGTGGATATATGACTTATAAGTACCACGATGATGAGGTGGATACGGTATATGTTCACAATAACCGCTACTATTCTGGTTTTTGGTGTGTGAAGCAATGGTTCTTCCCACTAGATTTAATCTCTGACCACTATGAGTGTTGGACATATCATTTCTTTACAAAATTTAAAGTTCCAACTACAGCAAGTGGTACGCTTGACAGTGCCGAACTTTACTTAATGCTTGGTGGTGCTGACTTAGTTATGAATGTTCTTCCCGTATATATGGATATTGATGTTTATTATAAGTCTGTAGAAGATGCCAGTAGTTTCCCTTGGCAGACGCTGGATGAAGATGATTATGCTTCACCAACTTGGACAAAAGAGACTTCTATAGAAGACTTTTGGGATATGTGGGGAGATTTCATGGTAGAAGGACCACATTGGTTAGACCCTGTTACTGTGACATCTGGAGTTCAAAAAGCTATAGATGAGGGGTGGGAATGGATTGCTTTTAGGTTTACTCCAAATTATCTTACACCTCTAGACTATGATTGGGACAACCGACCTACACCATATGACCAATTATGTTGGGTTGCCTTCTATGGTCCAGTTAATCCATATTGGGTAGAGTCACCATCTGGATTTCCAGAAGATGCGTGCTCTCCTTGCCCTTGGTTGAAAATTACCTATGCTACTGCTTCTGGTGAAGACCCACCACCTGACCAATGGGTGCCAGGTGAAGATGTTACTACATCAGGTGAGGGTTCTACTGTTAATTGCATAGCGGCAGACCCCAAAGCAAAGATGGCTATTGCTGGTACTGAAAGTGGTAACTTGTGGTATTGTTGGAGCGGTGGTGGAGTATGGGATAAGATAGTAGATGGGGACGAACCTATAACTGCTGTTCATATGGACTTTCTAAGAAACTTTCAAGATTACCCATACGACCAAATTTCTTGGTATGGGACACAAAGCGGCAATTTGTATAAGAGTATAGATTCTCTCGGTAGCTTTGAGCTTATGAAAAACTTCTCAATCAAAGTAGTGGAGATTATGTCAAGCGACCAAGATTCAGATAAAGTGGTGGTAGGAGTTCTAGATGGAATTTGGACTTCTGTGGATGGTGGAGTTACTTGGGTAGAATCTTTAGAAGCACCAACGGAGTAATAAGATGCCAACATTAATAATAGAAACTATACCAGAAGTTCCAGCGAATCGAAATTGGCAACTAAATTATACTATAAATCCTGGTGGCTCAATGGATTTGGTGAGAGATAATGCCACAGGTACAGAGGGTACAGGAATAGGAGTTGTTCAATGTGCTAAAGGTACTGCCGCATCACCACCATTTTATTTTTGGACATTAGCACGTAGTATACTTTGGTTTGACTTATCTGCTTATCCAACACCCCCAGGGGTTGTACAATCAGTCAAGATAAGACTTATGAAAGCCACTATTGGTGTATACTATGGTGCAGATTGGGCAAATGATAGTCTTTACGCATTGGATGATGAAGGTAAAGTTCCCACTCAAGCTGATTTAACAAGTGACGATTACGGTAAATGGAAGAGTAATAATACTGTCTTAGGTACTATGGCTGGTGTTGATTATGGTGGTGCTGATGCAGGAGGCTACTACATCTACATAACGTTGAACTCTGCTGGTATAGCTCACTTGAATTGGGGTGGTTTAACCGCTTTTGTATTGAGAACAGCAAAGGATGTTAATAACCTACAAACTCCATTAGAAACGACTGGTGAAGCTATGTATGGTTATGATGGACCTACTCATGCTGACCCTCCCGCATTGGTTATCGAGCATTCGGGGCAACCATATTCTGAGTTTAAAGGTCTATTCTGTCGTGGTGACGAAATTCAAGCAGTTTTTGCAGATGGAAGGGGTTATAGGAGTCCAGATTTTGGAGCAAATTGGTATGCTATGGAAGGTGAACCAATAACAACAAGAGATGTGGGATTCGATATTCTAAATGAAGAGGAGTCATTCCTTGGTGCTAGTGGACAACTATATCCATTTTTGAGTGCGGCGGGTGAGATTTTTACCTATGCGGCAGGAGCTACAGTTAGTGGTGAGGTAACTAGGATTGATGTAGATTGGGATTCTAAGATTGCAGTTGTTGGTACAAGCGAAAAATTATACAAGACTCCCGATTTTGGTACGACTGTTTATGAGTACTTGGATAAACCAGTTACCGATGTAGCTTTAGGTGGTAATGAGGTAGCTTTGTATGAAGACCCACCAACGAGTGGTTATATCCTTTCGGTTAATGGGGACTGCGACATCTATTACAAGAGTGGCTTTTATGGTTGGAGAGGTCAACCCGACCAACCAACAGGTTCTTATTGGTTGAACGTTCGTTACAGGAACACAGAGTGGTATCCTAATACTTGGGGATATTTTGCTGGTACTTTCTTATGGAATGATATGAACTTGGTTACTATCCAAGCCACTTTCACAATGGAAAATCTACCTACAAGTGGATATGCTATTTGTAGTTCTCGTGGAATTGCTGAGGTTAGAGTTCTTAATTATTGTGGTAGGAGTGCTTATCCTTATGGTCATATGCAGTATGATGTTAAAACTCATGGTGTTCATTATGTGACCGATGAGGATAGTCTTCCTGCTAGTAAGATTGACCTTAGAGCGGCAGGTATGACTAAGAACCCTAACACTGGACTTGGTTGGACTGCGGACGAAGTTGATGCTATGTGTGCTGGTTGTTATGCTGGTGATGTGGCAAGCTTTGGTACAGCCGCTCTCGACCAAGTACTTGTTGAGGTTTATCCAGAAGGAGATGGTGTTGATATTGTTGGAGCAACTCCTATAGATAGATACGAAGCTCTAGGTTTGGGTAATACACTTCTAAGTCTCGCTCACCCTGCTCCTGCTGATGGTTATGTTCGTAAAGTACAGATTTATCTATATACTGAATGTACTAATATTAAAGTTGCTACCTTCTTTAATGTGAGTGGAAATAACTACTCAACGAGAAGTTGGCAAGCATTAACGGGAACATACAGTGCTGGATTCCATACACTGAGTGTTAACTTGGAGTGTAGCACTGGAGATTTGATTGGTATTTTCAGCGATGGTATGATTGAAGCTGACGCTACTTGGAATGCCCTTAATATAGGAGCTTGGAAGGCAGTTGCAGGTGGAGACAAAATTCCTTGTACCAATGAGGAATTTGAAAATGCTAAAACTCAGTTGAACGATATGCTTATATCAATTAGAGGAATAATTTATCACTAATGGGAATTACAAGACGAGAAGCCAAAGAAATTGTTGATTGGGTTATCCAAGAGATAATGAGACGTAGGTTTCCCTATGTTACTGATGGGAAATTAGATTTAAGTAAATCTCCTGTTGGAACTGTCTCTGGAACTCAAACTTCTGGTGGTCCTATTGCTGAAAGTGCAATATGGGACCGTCATGTAGCTCCTGATGCCGATATTAGGGGAACTAAAATAAGAGTAGCCACAACCGCAGAACGTGGTACTGTTCAACTTGGGACTGAGGGTGAGGCTCTAGTTCCTACTATGTCTGGTTTACTCTCTACTGTTAGTGGTCTTGGTGCTAGTTTAGTTGGTATTTATGATGGTGAGGGAGAATTTGTTAGTGAAGACGTTGAATCAGCCTTACATGAATTATTTGCGATTATTGGAGCTTTAACATTTGTAGACTTAACAGATACGCCTAGCAATTATACAAATAGATACCCACAAGTTCCAACCATCATTGCTAGTGAAGCTGGTTTAGAGTGGAGACCAGTAGATTACTATGATGGTGAGAGTGTTCTTACTACCGTCTCTGGTGCTGTTACTATAAGGCGTGAGAAAGCGATTGATGCTGAATCTGCTACGATGGACAACATTCTTGATGGTGGTCTTGCGACTGATGTTGATGAAATTGAGCATGTTAACGGTCTTGGTGGTGAGGTTACAATAGTTGGTGGTGGAATAAATGTTGTTAGTTTGGTTGGGCAGAGCATAGTAATAACTGCTACGGAAACTCCAGATGTATCATCTTTAAATGGATTAGTGAATGATGTTCTAATATCTGGTCAAGGATTAGTAGGTGTTAGTGAGGTAGGTCAGACAATTGTTCTAAATGTTGATAATCTTCCTGATGTTGATTCTCTTAATGGACTTACTGGAGTCGTAGTCTTGTCTGGTGAGGGAACAGTTCATATTAGTGAAGATGGACAAATCATAGTTATCTCTGGTTCAGATGAACCTTATCGTTCTTATTGGGATGACCTTCGTACACCTGTTAATATGTTAAAGTTCAGTGATACCAAACCTCCAGTATGGACATCTTACAAAGGTGGTTATGTTGCGGCTTTTGAAGACCAAGCTGTTAACTATCAATCATTATATTGGGCATGGCAGTTGCCCCACGAATGGGAAATAGGAACTGCTGTTGTTCCACATATCCACATTGTCCCTGAAGACGGTGGTGCGGGAAATGTTCATTGGGAATTTACGTATTCTATCGCTAAAAAAGGTGCTACTTTCCCCGTAGAAAGTACTATACATATCACACAAGCGATGCCAGAACAAGCAGATGAGCACACCTACTTTGAACTTGTAACTATTAGTGGAGTAGAGCTTGGCACTGATCCAGAAGACATATCAACTATGTTGTTGTGTAGTTTATCTCGTAGGTCAGACCAACCAGAAGATACGTACGCTGGTAAAGATGTGTATTTGCTTGAGGTGGATATGCACTATTTGAAAGATTCGTGGGGAAGTCGCTTAGAGTTAAGTAAGTAGGTGAAATTATGGCAACAAAAATATATTTAAGAAGAGGAACACGTACCGAGATTTTGGCTATTGTTCCTGAAAGTGGTGAACCAGTTTGGGCTACAGATATTAAAAAGTTGTATATAGGTGATGATACAACCTCTGGTGGTATTTACGTTGGTGGTTTGGCAGGTCAAGTAGAATCTCTTAATGGGTTAACTGGTGTAGTTACAGTTTCGGGAATAAACGGTATAACTGTATATGAAGATGGACAAGTCATAGTTGTTTCAGGATATGATGAGTTTATTGAACTTTTGGATACGCCTGCCAGTTATGCGGGGGAAGGTGGAAAATTTGTTAGAGTAAATGCCACTGAAGATGGAGTAGAATTTGTAGCCGAGACCAGTGCTTTTACTGGTTTAACAGACACACCAGCCAGTTTTTCTGGTTCATCAAGAAAAGTTGTTGCCGTTAATGCTGGTGAGTCCGCTTTAGAGTTTATCAAGAGAATAAATGTTGAGGAAGAATTAACATCAGACCATGACTATGCTGGTTTAGTATGTAGTGGTGTTGCGGGTGAAGAATTGGTATTTGGTGAAGTAGCTTACTTTGCAAGTGATTTGACATGGTATAAAACAGATGCAGACGAATACAATAAAACTGCTGGTCATATAGCCATAGTTGGTTCAGGAGCGGGTGCGGCAGGCGTACTAGAGTTATTGTTACTTGGGTATATAAGAGATGATAGTTGGTCTTTCAATCCAGCAAGCGGTTTGTTTGTATCTACCACTGCTGGAGATATGACAACAACTCCACCACCTGCGGCTGGTGATTTCATCAGGAGAGCAGGGTATGTCCACAAGGCAACTATTGTTTACTTCTGTCCTGACGGTACGGTATTAGAGAGGAGTTAAAATGCCTACAACTACATTCAATAAGTGTGTTGGACACGATGATAGACAAAATATAACTGCGGGTGTTACTGCTAATGAGTGGCACACAGAGGATATGACTGCTTATGGTGTACCTGCGGGTGCGGCTGGTGCTATACTAGAATTTACGACTAGCTCTGGTTCTACCTCTAACTTATGTGGTGTAAGACATCCAGATTCTAGCGGAAATTATAGAAATTATATTTACACTAATTCTCATGTCTGGCTTATTGCCCCTTTAGATGCTTCTGGTAATGCGGAGATTTGGAGGTCATCTGCTCTTAGTGTTTATGTACATGGTTATATTGCGGCAGATGGTGGTGTTACACTCACAGAAAGAGTTACTAAGTCAATGACTGATGAGTATACTTGGGAAGACATTGATTGTTCTGCTCAAGCTCCTGGAGCAGTAGCACTTATCTTTGAAGCTGAGACCTCTTATCCAAATGCTGGTACTATTGGTTATAGAAAGAAAGGGTCTACTGACACGTATACTGGTTCTCTTAGGTATCACATGGGATTTATTGTTGCTTGCGATAGCAACCAAATTTGCCAGATTTATAGACAGAGTTCAGTGTCCGTTTATCTAATAGGTTATATTACAGAATCAGATGATACTCAGTTCAACATGCTTACAAATTGGTCTAACAAAACACCTCCTACTACTAATGAAACCGAGATGGATTGTTCAGATGTGAGTGTGGTAAATTCAACTTGGTTCTTTGTGTGTACACCAAGTGCTAATACTTTGGTTAGTGGAAGACCTGATTCGGATTATGGTTTTGATTACAAGGTTGCAAGCGGTCCTGAAGCACTCTATACTCCTTGTGCAGTTCTTAGAAGTTTCTTAGCAAGGAGAGCGGGTGGGGCGATATACTATGAAGGATGTGCGGCAGAACCACCAACAGGTCCAGGTATCACAAGCGTGGATGGTATAGTGGGAATTGCTAGTGTAGACAATATTTCATGGGGTGGTTTGGCTACAATTGATGGTGTAGGATAGGGGAGGTAGAAAAATATGTTGAGGTTTTTGAGTTCGATGGCTAAACAAACAGATATTATTGACATTGTGGAGCTTACACCTGATGAGGTGATAGCAAAAATCAATTCCGCAACTGTTCCAGTAACTAGGGCTAATGCTATAGATGCTCAAACTATCTTTGACTGGCAGGATGTCATCTTTGCATTGAGAGATGCTTGGAGGGGCAAACCTGAAAGGGATAGAGGAGTCATTTTTAGCGAACCTGTTAGTGGTCAAATGGTGGTAATTGATATACATAAGAGGGCAGATGGTCAATATGAATTTACTTATGATGATGAACCTATAGTGTAAATTAATAACTTGACTTTCTTGGGGGCGACATGGCAAGGGACGTGTTAAATAACATTGATAAGGTACGTAGCCCCGAAGATGCTAGTAGTCATAAAGTCAGTGTAAAGTATGTCTTCAATCCAGAGACAGGGGAGTTTTATCCAGAGAGTAGTGACTTGTATTCTGGTACTCCAGTACTTCATAGGGAAAACGTCACTCAAGTGGATACTGGAAGTCCTGATATTACTGCTGGATTAGACTGTTTAGGTTGGAAACGTTGTAGATTTGATGTCAGCGTTGTTGGAGAAAATATCACCCTGTTAAAAGTTGGAGTTCTAAGATGGAATACTACTACTTCGGGTTGGTTTTATCCTAGTACAACGTTGGATTTAACTGATAGTGAATGTTTTACAATTAGTGGTGGAGATATATGCTTAATAGAGGACGAGGCATTCGGGGCTACGATTTTCTTGAAGGTTTTTGATTTTCAGGGGTCAAACTTTTGCCTAAATTGTTGGGCAATTCTGTGCTAGGGGCTTGACAACTCGGCTTTCGTATGGTATAATGTTAGTAGAGGAATAAGAAAGGTTTGGTAAGGAATGGAAAAGACAATAGAAAACTTATTCCTAAGCCACAAAAAAGGCTTGACATCTAGCCGTTTGTGTGGTATAATTAAAATAGAAAGTAAAAAAGGAGAGTCTTAAAATGAGTGAATTTGGAAAAACACTAGATGAGAGTGAAAAGAGAACAACTACAAGAGCTAGGTATGGTTCTGACTTTGTGAAGATTACAAGCGACCATCAAACAGTAATTAGAGTGCTTGATGGTAAGCCAGAAGTGAATTGGTCTCACTTCGTACCAAAGGGACATCACGCCTTCCCTAATGCAAATGCGGGAAAGGGGATGTCTTTTATGTGCCCAGGATGGGATGATTGCCCTATATGTGCATGGAATAGAGCACAAAAGAAGGCTGACCCAAAGACCAAGGATACCTTGAATGCTAGAAAGCTATACACGTTCAATGTACTCGATAGAACCCCTGTTGTTTTTTGTCCTAGCTGTGAAGCTGAACATTACGAGGGTGGTGGTTCTTATCCAACCGAGTGTGAATGTGGAGCAGACTTGTCTGAGGTAGAAGCAAAACCTCGCAACAAAATCCAAATCATGCAAAAAGGTAAGAGAATTGTAGACCAATTCAAATCTTTTGAAGAAGAACCCGAATTGGGTGACCTGAAAGATTATGACATCAAACTAGACACAAGAGGAAAAGGTAGCGAGTCAATGACTACTTGTGTTCCTAAGCAGAAGACTGAGCTTAACATGGCTGAAGCTGTCGGTGAAGATTGGGAAGACAAGATGTATGACATTAAACAGGTTACTTCACCTCTACCTCCTGATGTTATTAAGAGAATTCTTGAAGGTGAAGACTACTATACCGTTTTAAGTTCCAAGAAAGACGAAGAAAAGACTTCATAGTTTAACTGGAGATACCGAATATGAGCGATATTGAAGATAACGCTCGTAACCTAACATGGTGGTGGGTACAGTTAGATTTGAGTAGGGATTGGAACTCAATGCCACGTAAGATGCGAGAAGAATTACGTGACAAGTTCCAGCAGGTCTTTCTTGCTCTCGCTGATTTTAACATTACAAAGCAAGAGATAACGGACTTAATCATTGCAACTGACCCACCCACTGTGTGGGAAGCGATGCTGGCTTTACGTGGACTCCCAAATTTAAAGAAAAAGAATCGGTGGGAAATCCTTGCCTATTTGAATAAGGTAGTCACAAATATATGGAAGTTACAGCATCCGCTAGAGCAACCAACGTGGCAACCTGCACCCAAACCAGAGAAAAGAAAAAGACCTGCTTCTTTGGAGACTATTGAAAAGTGGGACTCAAGGAATTTTAAGAAGCGACATTGTGATGGTTGTGGAAAGTTGTTGCGTGGAGATAATGGAACAGGTTTGTGTAGAACCTGTCAGAGACAAAGGAATGGAAAGGACATTGAACATTAGTATTGCTTTAGTTGACGATTTAAAAATACGTCAACGTAGAGAGCATGAGATACTCGGAGTTTGTCCCGTCTGCGGGTGTGATGATGCTAACTTTAACACAGCTAAATTGATGTGGAGATGTTGGCATTGTCCTGCTAAGGGTATAATAATCCCCGAAGAGGGTTATGAGGTGCAAGAGGTTGAGGTTGTACAGTTAGACGTTCCCAAGGTACGAGAACTCTATACAAATATCTCTGATAAATACCACGATACCTTGACTCAACCAGCTTTGGATTACTTAAAAGCTAGAGGACTAACACAACAGACGATTGACGAGTTTAAATTGGGGTTCTGTTCTACAGAATTCTATGATGAGTATGCTAACAAACTAGCTGAAGATGCTGGACTTGTTTACCAAAATTATCCTGTGCTCTCAAATCGAATTACTATCCCCTACATTGTTAATGGTGAAACCACAGACTTGAGAGGGAGAACACTTGAAACTGTTTTTAAGTATAAAGACAAGACTCCAACTTATATAAGTTTAGCTGGTAATCATTCTTCTAGGGGAGCAACTTTCCTTTTTAATCATGATGTAATAGATAAAAATGATACTATCATTTTAACTGAGGGAGAATTTAAGGCAATCGTAGCACACCAACATGGTTTTGCCATTGTGGCAACTCCAGGTATTTTTGGATGGCAAAAAGAGTGGTCACAATTGTTACAGGACAAGAAAGTTATTTTAGCGGCTGACTTTGATAGAGTTGTGGGTCTTCGTTCTCCTGCATATTTGATGGCTAAAATGCTCTCAAAAGAGTTACCCAATCTGAAAGTAGCGTTACTAGGGGTTGCACGTCATACTACTAAAGGTAAAATTGATATTGACTCACTGATAACTAATGGACACTTGAAGACCTTTGAGAGAGCAATAAAGGGAGCTATAGATGTTAAATGGTGGTTAAAGAGAGAGGGAACTATAGGATATGGTAGAAGATAAGACACCTCTAACTAAAGAGGAGATTGATGAGATTGACTTACGAGCAGAGAATGAGGATGACCTGTTCGGTGAGAGTAAACAGAATACAGTAGAAACAGAGGATGAGACTAGGATTCCTGTTTCATATGAGAATGCTGAAGAGGCTCTTCTTGCTATGTTTATTCAGGATGACGACATTGCAACATTAATTGCTCAAAGTGGGTTAAGAGACATTCATTTTCTCAAACGTAAAAATAAGATACTATTTCCTATCATTCTTAACGTCAGGTTTAATAAGGGAGTTTGCAATTTTGATTTAATAGCTGACCAACTTGAAAAAGAAACTATGCAAGATGGTCAATCAGTGCTTGATTTCATTGGTGGGCTTGAGGAACTAAATAAAATCATTGCTTGCACCCCTGCTGTGATGGACTTAAAGGTAGCTCAAGGATACATTGATATAGTTTTTGAGCAGTTCAAGTTGGCTAAAGTTAAGGAAGCGGCACGTTGGATAGTAAGTCAACGAAAGTTTGATGAAGCAAAGATTGTTGATAAAGTATCGGTGCTTCAACAAGCAATCTCTGATGATACTCTAGGTAAGTATGGGTTAGTTCCTCTTGATGTTCTTGCAGATGATTCATATGAGCGTTATAAGGATAGACGACTTAATCCAGAGAAACATGTGGGGATTAAAACCGATTTTTACTGGATAGATAAATATAAAGCAATAGCTAAAAAGCATACATGTGTTATTGGTGCTAGGACAAGCGTTGGTAAAAGTGTATTTATTTCTAACATTGTAACCAGAATGCTACTTGGTGATTTTAAGGTTCTATTATTTACTCCTGAGCTTGATAGGAAGGAATATATAGATAGGTTAATATGTGCATTGGCTCGTGTAGAAATAGACGCATACAAAAATGCTACAATTGATGATAGTGATGTGGATAAGATAGGTGTAGCAAAGTCAAAATTGCTAAAGAAGGCACATAACCTATACATAGAAGATAAAGGTTCTCAGAGTTGCGGGTTCATCTTAAACAGTGTCAGAAAGCATATGCTTAACCATCAAGTTGATGTAGTTGTCATTGATTATCTACAAAAACTTCGTTATTATGGAGAGAATACAAAGAGAGCAATAACAGACATGATGGAAAAGTTCTGTTCCTTTGGCAAAGATAATAATATTGCGTTTATTATCGCAAGTCAGTTGAGACGTAGTATTGAGGCAGAACCAAAAATATCCGATTTGAAGGAAAGTGGTGATATTGAAAACTTTGCGGATAGTGTTATATTGCTACATAGAAATAGCATAACAAAGCACGAAGAGAGAAGCAAGGGATGGTATAGAATAGATAAAAATAGACAGGGGCAAATTACAGATAATGTTGCACTCACCTTCAATGAGCACATCTTAAAATTTACCGAAAATGACATTCCAACGGATGGAGTAGATGAGCAAGGGACACTCATTGGTGGTTATGATGATGTGGCTGATGAGGATAGACCAACAGAGCAGATAGTTGTAGAAAAGATTATAAAGGAGCAAGGTAAGCTGTAATGTCAATTCAAAAAGGAAAAGTGTTTGAGAAGGAAACTGCGGCATTAGCTGGTGTTTCTCCACAAGGAAATCCCTATGGTAAAAGAATTCAAAAGTCTGGAGCAATTGGTACAACAGAGGGAATATCAGCACTAGCTGGAGATGCAAGATGGATATTACCCTGGCTTGATTCAGAGGTACATGTAGAATGTAAGCATGGATATAGTGACAAAGGGCAAGAAAAGAAGTCAATGCGTATTGAACGTGAGTGGTTTGATAAGCATATGACGCAAGCTAAAGCTTTAGAGTTTTATCCAGCGTTTGCGTTCAAGTTCAAGTTTACTCAACAGAATGGTATGAGTAAAATGGTTGTAATTCCGTTTCCAGTTATGGAAAGAATCCTACATGCGGCTAATAATGTCTATGAAGAACTAGAAGAGAAGAAGAGAGAATTAGTTATGTGGGAACAAGGTATAAAGAGGTATGAGGAGTAGGTATGGATATTATAGAACCCTCAGTTGAGATAATTGATGAGTTAGATGAGGATTACTTGGTTCGAAAGCTCGAACTCTGTGGTAGAACTGCTTATAAGTCTGAGGACAAAATAACAAAAGGTTCTGCGGAGAGATTCATTCGTAGCATAATCAAATCGGGGCATGGCAGTGTTTTAGAACACGTTAATATTACCGTTAAATTCATCTGTGACAGAGGGGTAACACACGAACTTGTTCGTCATCGTATAGCTTCTTATACTCAAGAGTCTACTAGATATTGCAATTACAGTAAGAAAGGTGTCGTGTTTATTAACCCACCTTGGGGTTTTGATAAGTTAGATTTGATGTTCTTAGAAGCTGTTGAAGAACAGTATAATCGTAAGATTAGAGAAGGTCAGACACCACAACAAGCAAGAGCTTATTTACCTAATTGCTTGAAAACTGAAATAGCTACGACTATGAATGTAAGAGAGTGGAGGCATGTTCTTGGGTTGAGGACACAACCAGACTGTCATCCACAGATGCGTCAGATTATGACCATACTCTTGTTGGAGTTCAGAAAAAAGTTACCCATCTTGTTTGAAGATGTGGGAGTATTAGATGACTACGGAAAAATGTAAGTGGTTTTATACCTTCCTGCTTTTGATAATTACTATTGGTTGGGCAGTCTTTACTATCTTTATGGTTAAAGAAGCACTAAATGAACCAACTCCAGTTAATGTCATTGAGGCATCTGGAAGTGGTGTTTTACTAGGTGCTCTAATTACTTGGAATAATGATGTAAAGCAGTACTGGTTCAGAAAGAAGTTGGAAGACTAATGCGAAAAAATCGCTTTTATGACTTGTTTACGGAAGTAGAAATACCTAATGAAGAAGAACGTAGGGCAGTTAATTGCTTTTATGCCGACCTAATTGTATGTGATAAGCGGGTTGCTGGCAAGTGTAGACAAGAATCATATCGGTTATGGCGGAAGTGTCCAAAACAAACTAAAAAAACATATAAACGTGAGGAGAAGGAAATTCTATGATAGATTGGACTTTTGATAAGGCGGCAAGATTACAAGAGCTTGTATGCGACCCCGAAGGGTACAGTGAGAGTCAGATAGCTCGTATAATGACTCAAGAATTTGAAGAAGAGTTTAGTAGAGATGCCGTCCATAATAAGATTATTAGACTCGATTTGAGGTCGCTACTTAACAAGGCTGTTACAGATTTCATGCCATACTTTAATAAGTATCGTGAGATTATTGAAGGAGAAGGCGAGGTTGAGAAGACTTTTCAGATTGAACAAAACCAAACAACAGTTGATATTCCTAGTGAAAGGTTAAAGATTCTACACCTTGGTGATTTACACATACCGTTCCAAAATGATGAACAGGTTCAGGTGGCAGTAAATAGAAACAGAACAGCAGATATTGCCGTTGTTATTGAGATTTCAGACTGTTACTCAATATCAAGGTTCAACAAGAATTTGTCTGTACCTTTCCAGATAGAGATTGACAACATCCTGAGATACTTTGAGTATTTGAGCGAAACCTTCCCATTGGTATTTGTAGCTGGTGGAAACCATGAGAAACGTGTTAATAAGACATTCACCAAAGGTGTTCCAGAAAGCTTACTGTTCTTGGTTAAATCTAATATGTTGCGGATGTTGGCTAGACCGTTTCCAAATATTATAGTATTTGACCAACCAATAATGCAAATAAATGACGCTATCTTTACACATGCTGAATATTTCTCTAAGATAGACTTAAAGTCTGGAATTAATGTTTACCAGTTTTTGACAGAATGGAAGAAAGCATTAGACCTTTGCGACTATAGGTTAGTGGTTCAATCTCATACTCATATGCTTGGTGCAACATACAGACAAGGTGGTGAATTGAAAGTGATTGAGAGTGGGTGTTTATGTAGGATTCCTGATTATGCTGTAGTTAACTTCTACTCAAAACCACAGATAAATGGGTATGTTGTTGTTGTTCAAAAGAATGGTGAAACGGATTTTGATATGACAAGGGAGTTCTCATTCCCAACTTCCAAATATATTCCAGCTTGGAATCCGTTGGTGGGAGAAAAAGATGTATAGAATAGAAGGTGATGGTACTTATCAACGTACCATTATTTGGAGAGATAACGAGCAAATTTCTTATGAGTACTGTATGTTCAAGATTACTCCGAATGAATGTATAGCAGACGTAGATGGTATTGAGGGTAAGATTGACCGAATGGTTCTTAGTGGTATCTACTTAATAATTAGTGATGGAGACTTCACCAACTCTAAAGTTATTTTCTGTGATGAAATGTTGCGTGGTGTTCAGGCTTTGGTAGGACAGATAAAGGTGAATCATCATCCAGTGCTTGCTTTAGATATTATTATGCTACCGCACATAATTGAAGAAGAACCAGAAGTACCACCAATTAAAGTTGATAAGAGACTGGAAACTTTTGCAGAAGAAAAACCAAAGAGGATTAAGAAGAAGGAAAATGTATGAGGTGTGGGTTGACGGTTCTGTACGAAACGGTAATCCTGGTTTTGGTGGGGTTGGCGTTTATGTAGAGCACAATGGTGTCGAAGTTTGGAGATATTCCTCACTATGGGGTCAGGATGTCTCTAACAACCAAGTAGAATATGCGGCTATGATAGATGCTCTAGAGTACTTAGAAAGTGCCAACACCGCAAAAGAAGATTGTATAATACATACGGATAGTGCTCTTGTTCACGGTCAACTGGTTAAGAAGTGGAAGTGCAACTTTACACATCTGAGACAACTAAGAGATGATGCTAAACGTGTACTGGACTCAGTACCGTTTAAAATAGAGATACTTTGGAGTAATAGGCTAACTAATGAGATTGCTAATGAGTTAGCTCAAGCAGTCACAGCAGAGGAAAAGGAGAGGATTAAATGGAGTTTGATGAAGTAAAAGATAGTGGTGAACGTCAAGAGTTTGAAACTGGTAGCAAGCGAGATACCAGAGACGGTAAGGGACGTTTTGACCTCATTCCCCCGTATGCTTTAACCAGACTTGCTAGGCATTATGAAAATGGTGCTAAAAAATATGGTGATAGAAATTGGGAAAAGGGACAACCACTAGCTCGTTATCTGGATTCTATGATTCGACATGCTTACAAGTTTTTAGGTGGTAGTCGAGAAGAAGACCACTTAGCGGCTGTAGCTTGGAATGCTCTTGCTTATATTGAGACTGAGAATAGAATCAATCAGGGTATTTTACCTAAAGAGCTTGATGACATAGAACCAGTGAGGAAAATGTTAAATGGAGAAGCACAAGAATAAAGCTTTAGAAAAAGATTGTCTCTGTTCTAAGTGTATATTTAGGTTTCAATGTTTCACTCAGGAGAGAGTATTCTCAGACCCTATCTACCAAGGGTTGTTTGAGGCATTGATGGCAAAAGGTAGGTCTAGAGAGGAAGCAATTGACGAGGTTACTCAAGAGATAAAGAATAGAATTGGTGGTGGATACCATATTGAAATTGACCCACCTTCACCAAATTCTGCACCATACCCATATTATCAACCAATTACAATACAACCTTGGACAATTATCTCAGACCATTGTCAAATGTCGGATAATATATCTATTCTACCAATGGAAAATGGTACTTTTCAGATTAGTTATACGATGCTTGATGGAGAGGAAGTCAGTTGGCAATGCAAATAACAAAAGACAAATATGAGTTCATAGAAAAAGACGCAGAGATACCTTTGGTATTAGCGGAAGCAGAACAATGTAAATATATCGGTCTTGATACGGAAAATTCGGGTGGACTTGACATTCTCAAACCAGAAGTCAAGTTACTTCTTGTTCAACTTGAACTGAATGGCAAAGCATATCTTATTGATGCTCGGAAAGTTAATATAGCTCTTCTTAGTGAATTGCTAACGAACAGGAAGCGGTGGATTAAAATTGTTCAGAATGGTATTTACGATTATAAGATTTTGAAAGTCTTGTGTGGTATTCCTTTACGTGGTATTTTTGATACCATGATAGCAGAGTCATTACTGCATATGGGATTGAGTAAAGGGGGAAATTCTCTTGAGGCTCTTTCACTTAAATACTTAGAACACAGGATGGACAAAAATGTTAGGTTAACATTTGCTAATCATCCTTATGATGAACCATTCACAGAAGAACAACTTGGTTATGCGGCAGGTGATGTTCTTGTTCTGCCAGGGATACGTAGACAGCAACAAATGTATTTAAACCAGTACACACTTAACCCAATTGCTGAATTAGAGTTTGCTCTAGTAGAACCAGTTGCAGAGATGGAGCTTGCTGGTATTACACTTGATACTGAGATGTGGCGTAAGAGCTTGGCTAACACGGAAAGAAAGCTGTTTAAGTTGAGTACTGAGTTGAGGCAGGTTCTACCAGACCCACCAGCACCTCCACCTAAACCACCAAGGTTGAAGAAAGATGGTACGCCATTTGCCAATAGTGCAAAAGTTAAACCACCTCCAGTTCTTAATCTTGATAGCTGGCAACAACTTGTGTGGTCTTTTAATGAGATTGGTGTGGACTTACAGGAAGTCAACAAGAAGACGAAGAAAGGTCCAACCAATAGTGGAACTATAAAGGTTGCACAAAGTATTTACAGTGACGACCCTGTGAAAGTAGCTACGCTCAGAAACTTGATAAAGTACAGGGAGTTTAATCAGGTCAAGAAAACTTTTGGTGAGAATCTTATTGAACACGTTAGAGAAGATGGTAGGATTCATGCTAAATTTCATCAGAATGGAACTGAAAGTGGGCGGTTCAGTAGCTCTGAACCTAATCTACAAAACATTCAGAAGAAGGGTGAAGAAGGTAAGATATTAAGGTCTTGCTTTGTTCCAGCACCAGGTCATAAATTTGTTATTGCTGATTATTCTCAGATTGAGTTGAGGATAGCGGCAGAGCTAAGTAATGACTTAGTAATGTTAGCTATGTTCCAAGACCCAAAGACAGACATTCATAGAATGACTGCTTCTCAAATGTACGGTGTTCCATATGATTTGGTTTCTTCAACATTGAGAAGAGCGGCTAAGACCCTGAACTTTGGTATCATCTATGGTATGATGGTAAAGACTCTATCAGAACGACTTAACTGTTCTTCAGAAGAAGCGGCAGAGCATTTACAGAAGTATAATGAGACATATCATGTTTTGATGGGGTGGTTGGAAGATGAGGGTAATAAAGCATACAATAGAGGTTGGACTAAGACAATAGGTGGCAGGATTAGGTGGTTTCCTACTTTAAATGAAAAAGACTTCGAGACAAAGCGAGAGTTTAATAACATGGTTGATTTCTACAAAAGAGTGGGAAGAAATCATCCTGTTCAGGGGACATCTGCTGATATGACCAAAACATCTATTGCTTTACTTTATTTTCCTTTGATAAAACTAATGTCCAAGTTTGTCAATACCATCCACGATGAGCTTTGTGTTGAGACACCAACTGAATGTGCTCTTGAAGTAGCTCGTACAGTTAAAGAGAAAATGATTCATGCAGGAGAACAATATTTACACAAAGTTCCTGTTCTGGTTGATGTGAAGATACGAGACTGTTGGTGGGCAAGTGATGATGTTCCTGATGATGAAAACTGTCAACAACTATGGTTGATGCCACCACAGTCTGGATTGGAAAATGGTAACGGCGACTAAGAATTGTACAATTTGTGTAGTGGCTATTTGTAAGGAATGTAGGCGAGGAGTAATCTTCAAATATTTAAAACCACTTTCTAATTTACCGACAGGAAGTGGTGGTGTGGTTCTTACTTCGGGAATGCCATTACGTAGCATGAAACCAGATATTGAATGGTGCGATTGTGGTTCTGATGAACCTAGGCACTTATGTAAAGTTGATGAGGATGACACACCAGGTTTATTAGATAAGTGTGAAAAATGTGAGTTTAAGTTTGCATGTGCAACTTCAAGGATAGAAGTAATTTATAACGGATATAAGTAAGGAGAGGAAAATGGAAGAACATACAAGTCAACATACTAAAGATGTTCATTATATGAAAGTAGCCAAACTTTTTATGGAAAGAAGTAAGTGCTTATCGAGAAAGATTGGTGCTGTTTTGGTAAAGGATGATTCTGTAATTGGTACAGGTTATAACGGTCCACCTAGAGGTATTCCTCATTGTGACCGTAGAGATGATACTGGTAGATACATGGAACATGGTGTTGTACTAGCTACAGCAGATGGTAAACATGTTGATAAGTGTCCAAGGCAGAGAATGGGTTTTCCAAGTGGGGAGGGTATGGAATACTGCGTTGCTGTTCATGCGGAAGTGAATCCAATTATGCAAGCGGCAAGAGAAGGTCGTTCGACTATAGGTGCTACTCTTTATTGTTATTGTGGTACACCTTGTATCAATTGTATGAAGGAAATCATCCAAGCTGGCATTAAGAGAATAGTCTGTCTTGGCAAGAGTGGTAGTAGTTATGCACCGATTAAAGATGGAGACAACCCCGCAAAAAAAGAGTACAATTTCCCATTATCGGAGCAGTTGTGTAAATTAGCTGGTATCCAGCTTGATGTAATTACCGAAGAAGAGGTAAAGAATGGTTAAGGACATAAAAGAATTAGTAGATGCAGTCTTAAAAAAGACGGATAAAATATTTGTTCCTGAAGGCAAAACAACTTGGAGACTACCTGTAGGTATTCCATCATTAGACCGTGTTCTAGGTGGAGGACTTCCAGGTGGAGCGATTGTTCAGATTTATGGTCCAGAGA
>Ga0180438_10000555_pt1 | contig 71097 bp, 65 predicted proteins | sample SS_ome_12_FD_132455 | JGI IMG/M metagenome (GOLD analysis project Ga0180438, IMG submission 132455) | Hypersaline lake sediment archaeal communities from the Salton Sea, California, USA - SS_3_D_2 metaG | ecosystem: Environmental > Aquatic > Non-marine Saline and Alkaline > Hypersaline >...
GTTTTAGCATCCAGACAGTAAAGGTTGCCGTCCTGTGAACCAATGTAAACCATTCCGCTATGTGTTATTGCATGGTTGGTCCCTATCTTTCCGCCCGTTTTGAATCTCCATACTTCCTCTCCGGTCTCGAAATCTATCGCATAAACATTCGTATCGTAAGACCCTACGAAAACCATGCCATCTTGAACTTCGGACGGCCTTCCGAGAATGATGCCGTTTGTTTTGAACTTCCACATCTCTTTACCTGTAACGCAGTCTATCTTGTAAACGTAACAATCCATAGCTCCGAAGTAGACATATCTATCGTGGGACGTGTGGAAACACACGCTGCCTCCTTTTCCGACTCTCCAGATTCTTTCGTACTTCCCGGTTTTCCTGATTACAACCTCTTCAACATCTACGTCGAAATCCGAGAATCCGGAGTCAAAACCTTCGAATCCGAACGGCATGGCAATTCCTCCATCTTCAATATACCTTCGAACATAACCAGCGAAACGTCGTAGTCCGACTTTTGTTTATATTTGCTCGTGCTCGAGTACTCGCTGGTCACGTGGTAGTCGGAAAGCGATACGCTTTCCTCTTTCTTCTCCCTGTACTTCTCTTCTGACACCGTATCTTCCACACCGGTTTCCTTCTTGATCTCCATCCCGAAACACTCGAAGGGCTCGGGGATGAAAGACTGCTTGTTCGTGCTCGTCTGGAACCTCCAGACCTCTTCCCCAGTATCCGGGTCGGCCATGTACAGGTGACAATCCCAGGAGCCGAAACATAAAACACCGTCTATCAGGACGACCGAGGTGTAAACCCCGCCGTTGGTCTGGAATCTCCATACTTCCTTCCCTTCGAGGGAAAGGCAGTAGACGTTCCCGTCTCCGGCCCCGAAATAGATCTTGTCATTGTGAACTAACGGGCCTTTGTCTATGATTTCCTTGCCGGTCCGGAATCTCCATATTTCCTTCCCTTCAAGGGTCAGGGCGTATAGAATCCCGTCCCTTGAACCGTAATACAAAACGTTTTCATGGAGCGTCGGTATGCCGCAGTTCCCGTATTTCCCTGTCCTGAATCTCCATACTTCCTTTCCCGTTTGAATGTCAACGGCGTAAAGGTTGTTGTCGAAGGAACCGAAGTAAAGGATACCGTTATGGACCAGGAACGGGTAATCGTTCTCTATCTCCGCTCCTGTCTTGAATCTCCATATTTCCTCTCCTGTTTCCGGATTCAAGCAATAGATGAATCCGGAGAATGATCCTATTATCATCCTTCCATCTGCAACAACCGGTGAAGACGTGACTGCATCACCCGTGCTGTATCTCCAAAGAAGGTTTCCTTCCAAATCGAGCGCATAAGCATAACCGTCCCTTGAACCGAAATAAACCTTGCCGTTGCTCACGAAAGCGGTTGTGTTCACTTCCCCGCCTGTCTTGAATCTCCAGATTTCTTCGCCTGTGCTTACATCTAAACAATACATGTTTCCGTCAAAAGAACCAATGAAAACCATGTTTTCATGGATTATTGGGGATGAATCAAGGAAAATACCATTACCTTTGAATCTCCACGCTTCCTTTCTTGTAGCGAAGTCTAAAGCGTAAACATGATTGTCCATGGAACCGAATATTACGAGACCATTGTGAAAGACTGGCCTGTCGCCGACGCTGCCTCCGAACGTTACCTTCCAGATTCGATCGTACTTCCTCTTCTTCTTGACATGAACGTCTTCCACGTCTACGTCGAAATCCCCGAATTCCGCTGTCCCGAAACCTTCAAAACCGATATCCATCCAAGACCACCTCTTTCGTTATAAAATACTTGATTTCTGGGTTTATAAATGTTTTTATTACTTAAAAGTCACTAATTTTTAGGTATTTTTGAGGATTTGATCTCTAGTTCAAATTTAAAAGGAAAATTTAATAAAGATAATAGATTGGAGTATGCTTGACATGCTTCTTTCGGGACCAGCGTATGACGACTTGGGTTTATTTTTCAGGTCGTCTTTCGACATTTAGCCCCGTAGTCTAGTGGCCAAAGCCTTTCGAAAGAATGGCGGCTTGGGATACCAGGCTCTGGACATGAGAGCCCCCAGCGCGGCTCTTATCAACTAACGGCAACCAGAGGGAGAGACCTGGAGACTGCGGTTCGAACACCCTTCGCGGGATCCCGTTCCGCGAATCTCGAGACTCCGCACGGGGCTATGTTATGAAGAATAAAATCCATAAGATCGGGGCAGCCATTATCAGAAACGGCAAAATCTTGGTAGTCAAGGAAGCGGGCTGGAAACAATACGGCCTTCCGGGCGGGACCATAAAGGGGAATGAAGAGGTTTTTGACTGCCTGGGAAGGGAGATCAAGGAAGAACTGAACGCGGACGTGAAAAGGGATTCCCTGGAATACCTGGGTGTTTTTGAAGACGTGGCCATGAATGAACCGGATACTATTATACAAATAAAAGTCTACAGGGCCGAGCTTGAGGGCGAGCCTTCCAGAACTTCTGAGGTGGAGGACATGTTCTGGTTCGGCAAGGACGACGATTTTGAAAAACTCGGGCCGATAGACAAAAACAAGATACTCCCCGCGCTCATAGAAAAAGGATTGATCAAATAATTAACTTGCCGGGCTATCAAATCGATATCTAGTGAGCCTATTTCTTAAAATAATTTGCTTTTGAGGGGAAACGTCTCGCCTGCTATTTAACAATGTTATTAATTTTCTCCGCCCAAAGTACTATACATACTTTCCGTTGCATGAACCTTTATCTTACGTTTAGCCCATTCATAATCTCCAGCTTCTACAATGGCGTCCTCTCCAAAACGTCCCCAGTCCTTCCTTCTGTCTAATACGTCAGGGAATTCTTCTATGTGTTTTTTAATCTCTCTGTACAGCCCAGATGACGTATCCTTAAGGATGGATGCTTATAAATCTATTGAGAAGTTGAAAAAATCAAAGATCTGAGCTGGTTTTGAGAGGGGGTGTTAATTTAAAAAACTTTACCTTTAAGAAAGGCGTAGAGGTGATCAATGTGCCTATAAGATCTGGTGATAAAACACATCGATTTAAATTTAACGACCAAAACTTTGAATACACAACTTTTTTCATTAAATATGATGATGGTCGCAAATTATTTGGTTATAAGGTTGGATCTAATTGTGGATTTAGCATGCATAATAGAAGAAGCGCAAAAAATGAAGCGAAACGAGTTATCAGAGAAAATTTTTATGTTAACTCATTAGATGTTCAACCACAACAACTTTAAAACCAAAGTTCTGAATAAAAACAGGAACTCCCAAGAATGCACTCGTCGGTCATAATGCTTGCCGGGCTATTCTTATTTTATTATTAAAATCAATTATAGATTATGGTCAGGATAACAAAGGTCAAGTTCGGGGAGATCACGATAGACAAGAAGGTCTATTATTCTGACATGACCGTGTGGTGGGACGGAAAGGTCGAGTACCGGGAGAAGTCGCACGAGTTCGGGATGGACGAGTTCCTCCGGCTGCTTGAAAGGGAGCCCGAGATCATAATAATAGGGACCGGTATAGAAGGGATAGTGAAGGTCCCGGAAGAGGTTGATCAGGAGGCGGAGAACAAGGGAGTGGAGATCTTCAAGGACACCTCCCCCAAGGCGGCCGAGATGTTCAACGGGTTCATCGCGGACAGCAAGCGTGCAGTCGTTGTTCTGCATTCGACATGCTAGTGTTTGTTATGGACAGGTATGAGATAATAGTGGGGATCCCGAGCTACAACGAGGCGGACAGCATAGGTTTCGTTGTTAAGCAGGTGGACAAGGGCCTGAGGAAATACTACCCGGACAGGAAATCCCTCATTGTCTGCTGCGACGGTAATTCGAAGGACGGGACGAGATCCGCGTTTCTGGACACCGAGACCCTTTCGGAGAAAAGATTTCTGTCCACCAAGGCGAGGGGGAAAGGCAACGGTCTTAAGATGCTGTTCAGGCTTGCTATCAAATCTAAAAGCCTGGCGAATCTCACCGTTGATGCCGATCTCAAGAGCATAGAGCCCGAATGGGTAAGGCTCCTGGCGGGGCCCGTCCTCCAGGGATATGATTACGTGACCCCTGTTTACGTTAGGGAGAGGTATGACGGAACAATCACGAATCACATAACGTACCCCCTCATCTACGGCCTGCTGGGAAGGGATATCCGCCAGCCCATAGCAGGGGATTTCGCGTTCTCAACTAAGCTCGCAGATTACTGGATGAAACAGAAATGGAGCAGGGAGACGGGGATGTACGGGATAGACATATTCATGACAACCCAGGCAGTACTCGGAAAGTTCAGGATATGCCAGGCGGGCCTCGGGAGGAAGGTGCACAAGCTGAGCGATCCAAAGCTGAACGAGATGTTCCTGCAGGTCGTGAGGTCGGTATTCGACAGCATTCTCGATAACAGGGGGAAATGGGCAAACAATTCGAATTTAGAGAGGGAGAAGGTATTCGGGGTTAAAACACTGCCGGAGCCGAGGAACATGAAACCGGACCCCGAGAGGATTTTGCAGACAGCGCTCAGCGAGTACAGGAAGGAAAAACTGAAAAAGCACCTCAGCAGGGAGACCTTTGAGGTTATAAACAGGATGTTCTTCGAGAGGAATATGGACATGAACAAGAAGGTATGGACGCATGCGGTATACGATCTCATGCGCTCCTACCTGAAAAGAAGGGACAAAGGGGACGTGATCAAGAGCATGCGCCCGCTCTACTTCGCGAGATTATACACCTTTTTCAAGAAAATCCCCGAATACACCACGGAGGAAGTGGAAAGTGAAATAAAGGGCCAGGCGGAATACTTCAGGGAGATGAGGAACTATCTCATAGAGAGGATTAATAAATAATCTTCTGACAGTATCTTATTATGGGCGTCAACCTGTCCGATATCGTTTCAGGGGAATCCCTTGAGATATCAGACCTTAAAGGGAAAACGATAGCTATAGATGCGTACAACTCCCTCTACCAGTTCCTCTCCATCATACGCGACCGCTTCACCGGGGAGCCCCTGAAGGATTCCAATGGGGAAATAACCTCCCATCTCTCAGGCCTATTCTACAGGACAACCAAGCTCCTGGAAAACGGGGTCGATCCCGTGTACGTATTTGACGGGGAGCCTCCAAGGTTCAAAAGGGAAACCTCCAAAAAACGCCAGGAGATCAAGAGGGAGGCGGAGGAGAAGCTTGAGAAGGCCAGGAAGGAGGGGGACAGGGAAGGGATAAGGAGATATGCACAAGCGACATCGAGGCTGACTGGCAAGATGGTGGAGGACTCTAAGAAGGTTCTAGAGTGCATGGGCGTCCCTGTAATACAGGCCCCTTCGGAAGGGGAGGCCCAGGCGGCCTGGCTGGTGAAGGAGGGTAAGGTCTGGGCAAGCGGTTCCCAAGACTGGGATTCCCTCCTGTTCGGGGCGTCAAGGATGGTCAAGAACCTGACGATAACCGGAAGGAGGAAGGTTCCCAGGAAGGAGGATTACATCGAGATAAGGCCTGAGGTAATAGAGCTGAACCGGGTTCTTTCCGGGTTGGGGGTCAGCATGGACCAGTTAATCCTGGTAGGAATGCTCATAGGAACTGATTACAATCCCAGGGGCGTGAAGGGGATAGGCCCCAAAAGCGCGCTGAAGCTTGTCAAGGATAAGGATATGGAAAGCGTTTTTTCGGGAGTTGAATGGGATTTCGATACCACGCCCAGAGAGATATTCGAATTCTTCAAGAATCCTCCTGTTGAGGAATGCGAGATAAAGAGAATCCGGCCTGACTTCGGGAGGCTGAGAGAAATCATGACTGGCCATGATTTCTCGGAGGAAAGGGTGGAAAAAACGATAGAAAGGCTGAGAAAAACAGGCAGGGGGAGGCAAGGGAGCCTGGAGAGTTGGCTGAAGTAGGACGTAATCAATATTGATTTTAATATGAAAGTGGTCAATAATAATTATGTGATTCTATGGATAGGGTGATGACAGGCATACCGGGACTTGACAAGATAATGGGAGGCGGCATACCGAAAGGCCAGCTGGTTCTGTTGTCCGGGACGTGCGGTACCGGAAAAACCACAATGTGCGGGCAATACATTTACCAGGGACTTACCAAATTCAATGAGAACGGCATCTTCCTCTCGTTCGAGGATATGCCCAAAAACATAAAAAACAACCTCGGGCAGTTCGGCTGGGATTTCGATTCCTTCGAGAAGGAAAAAAGATTCGATTTCATAAGATACGATCCCTATCACATAGAGGAGGTCTTCGACATACTTGAATCAAACGTCAGGGACGTGAAGGCCCAGAGGATCGTGATAGATTCCGTGTCCGCCCTTGGCCTGCACGTGAGGGACAAGGCAGAGCTGAGGAGAATGATATTCAACATGTCAAACCTCCTGAGAAAGCTCGGCTGTACCGTCATACTGGTTTCGGAGATAGTTCCCGGTTCAACAGGAATCTCAAGATATGGCGTGGAGGAGTTCGTAACGGACAGTGTGGTCGTTCTATACTACGAGAGAAACGAGTTCACCTTCAACCGCGCGATACAGGTATGGAAGATGAGCGGTTCTGACCACTCTAAAAAACTTCATCCGTACAAGATAACCAAAAACGGGATAACCATAAGACCGGAAGAAGAGGCCTTCATGGGAAGGAAGTGACCCTCCCCAGGATCATTCCCAAGTCTCCTATTCCCGTCTCCTCGACCTTCTTCTCCAGGATTCCTTTCCCGATGTTCATTCTCTCTATCTTTTCCCTTGCCTGGTTCTTAGTGAAGTCCTTCCCGAGGATGTCCTTGTTCAGATTTATGATCCCTTCCATGAGCGCGTTCCCAAGCTTCTTTTTGCCCTGGAGGAATATTTCCTTTAAAACGAATTTTTCCGGGTAATTCTCGTAGTCCTTCCTTGAAAATGGCTTTATGACAACGGCAACGGATTCTGTTCTGGGCTCGGGCCTGAAGGCGTTTCTGGGTATCTTGAACCGGATCTCCACCCGGAAAAAGCTCTGGGACCTGAGAGAAAGCTTTGAATGATTACCTTCCCCGGGCTTTGCGAGCAGTATGGAGGCGAAACCCTCCGGAACGCTCAATACCGCCCTATCGAAAGTTGTCCTTGTCAGCCTGTTTATCAGGGGCTCGCATATGGAGTATGGGATGTTCGAAATTATCTTGTTGAACCTTATCCTCCCGATAACGTTCAGTGCATTTCCAAATATTATTTCCAGGTTTCTTTCCTTTCCGAATTCCTTATCGAGAATCCGCTTGAACCTCCTGTCGCTCTCCACCGCGGTCACCTTCACCCCCCTGCTCAGAATTCTTTTTGTAAGGACCCCTGTTCCCGGCCCTATCTCCAGGACGGAATCCCCGGGTTCCAGGGAACCGAGCGATACTATCCTCTCTATTATTTTCTTGTCCTCCATGAAATGCTGGTCCCTGGAAACTCGGCTTTCAGGATTCATGTTTTTTTCCGTGAAGGAAGTGCTCTATCTTTTTGATTATCTTCTCAGCAGAAACAAATTCGGGTACGATCACGACATCCGCTCCCGCCATGTAAATTCTTTCGGCGTCCATCTCCGAATGCGCGCGGGCGAATATCTTGATGTCCTTGTTGAACCTCTTCGCCTTCCTTATTACGAATGAGGATATATCCGCGTAGGGGATGGTGAGGATGACGAGTTTTGCCCCGTAGAGGTTTATCTTTTTGAGTATCTCATCGTTGTCCGCGTCCCCGTAAACCGTGAATATGCCCATGGAAGACAGGTTCTTCACTATCTCGGGGTTCCTCTCAGCGACAAGGAATTTCTCCCCCTTGTTCTTGAGGTACTTCACGATCCTTCCTCCCATCCTGTCAGCGCCGAAAACTATCACGTGGTTCTCCATCTCTTTTTTCGGCAGGTACTCCATCTCGTGAATGCTTTTGGGGTGTATCAAGTGTCTTATTTTCTGGATCTTCAGTTTGGAAAATGTCCTGTAGATGAGGTTTCGCCCCCTGATGAAGTAGGGGGTGGTTATCATGGAGATTACCACAAGCCCAACCAGCAGGGAATACAGGCCCTGCTCTATGCCGCCGGGGATTAAAAGCATCTCCATGGCTATTATGAACATGAACTCGCTTCCCTGGCCCAGTCCTATCCCTATCGAATTAGATGTTCTCCCCCCGTAACCCATGAACAGGTAGATCATGGCGAGTATCAGGGGCTTTACTATCACTATCAGGAAGAAGAACGTTACGAATAGGGGTAACATTACCTGTATCACGCCGAAATCAAGCTGCATGCCCAACGTGGAGAAGAATATGATGGCGAAAAAATCCCTCAGGGCATGCGTCTCCCCGGCGATTTCAATGTTATAGGGGAAGTTAGCCATTGAGAGTCCAGCTATGAAACCCCCGACGGCTATGGAGAAATCAAGGACGTAGGACGCGCCTATGAAAAAGAAGCAGTTGCCTATTGCCGTTATGAAGAGGATCTCATGCCTTTGCGCGGCATAATCCAGTATCCTGGGAAAAAAGAATTTGTTCAGAAGGATGGCTATGGCGAACAGGCCTACGCCCTTTAAAATGATGGAGGCCACGAAATCGAAGGATAGAAGCAGCTCTGCGTTTTTCAACAGGGGCAGCGCAACCACTGCCATTATGTCCTGGAGTAGAAGTATTCCTAGCATTATCCTTCCGTGCAACGTGTTCAACTCGTCCCTGTCAACGAGTATTTTTGTCACTATCATGGTGCTGCTCAGCGCCATCAAGAGTCCGAGGTAAACGCCGATTTCGCCCATGCCGAAAAAAGAGGCCACCGAAAACCCCAGCAGGAAGGTGAGGACTATCTGCAGCGCCCCTCCGCCCAGTGCGGCAATGCCTACATTCTTGAATTTACGGAAATCGATCTCGAGCCCCACGGAGAAGAGGAGGAAGACTATCCCCAGTTCTGAAAGAAGTTTTATCTCCTCAAAGTTTGTTATCAGGCCAAGGCCGTGTATGGGACCGATTAAAATTCCAGCCACCACGTACGCGACTATTGCCGGCTGCCTTAGAAAGCGAGCGAGATAAGCCAGGACCGCAGAGAATATTATTATGAAGCCGATGTCAAAAAGTATCGGGGAAACCGTGGTTACAGCCATATTATATTTTTATTTGTCCCTAAATAAAAAAGGGGTTATGGAAAGGGAAGAAGAAATCAGGAACATAGAGGAAGAAATCCGCAGGACCAAGTATAACAAAGCCACGCAATACCACATAGGAAAGCTGAAAGCGAAACTCGCCAGGTTGAGGGAAGATGGCGGGGAAAGGCGAAAGGAGAAGGGGAAATCGTATTCCGTACGCAAAGCCGGTGACGCGACCGTCCTTCTCGTGGGCTTCCCCTCTGTCGGCAAGTCAACCCTGCTGAACAAGATAACTTCTGCGGATTCCAAGATAGGGGATTACGAGTTCACGACGCTTGACGTGATACCCGGGGTTATGGAATACAACTCCGCCCTAATACAGGTACTCGACATCCCTGGCATAGTATCCGGGGCTTCTTCGGGGAGGGGAAGGGGGAAGGAGATACTCTCCGTCGTTCGTAACGCCGACCTAATCATTATAATGATAGACAGGATTGAACAGATCAATGTAATCGAGAAAGAGCTGTACGGTTCCGGATTCAGGCTCAACCAGGAACCTCCCAACGTGATAATAAAGAAAACGGACAGGGGAGGGGTGAAGGTCAGCTCCTCCGTGAAACTCAGGCACATAGACAAGAGGATGGCAAAGATCGTGATTAACGAGAGGGGAATCCATAACGCCGAGATGCTTATACGCGAGGACCTGACTCTCGACAGGCTTATAGACGCCACTTCGAAAAACAGGGTCTACGTGAAATCGCTTGTCATCTTCAACAAGGTCGACCTGCTCTCAGAGGAGGAAAGGGTGAAGGTCCCCAGGGGTTTCCTTAAGGTTTCCTCCCTTGAAGGGGAAGGGATCGAAGAGCTGAAAAAAACGATATGGGAGAAGCTCGAATTGATGAGGGTGTACATGAAAAAGATCGGGAAGCCCCCGGACATGGAGGAACCCCTGATAATAAGGAAGGGATCAAAGGTTTCTGATGTTGCTGAAAGGATCCATAAGGAGTTCGCCAAAAGGCTCGAGTACGCCAGGATCTGGGGTCCCTCAGCGAGATTCGACGGGCAGAAGGTGGGAGGGGAAAGGACGCTTCACGACAAGGATATCGTAGAACTCCACATGGAATGAATTTAAACCTGGAAATTTAATAACAATTATGGCTAAATTCCGTTGTTTTCAGTGCGGTTGGGAAGGGAAGCCCATGATAATGGAGCCCGCCACGAAGGTGTGTCCGAAGTGTGGGTCCGTGAGGCTGGAGAAGCTGAAAAAGGAATGATCTTTTAAAAAAGATTTTTTAGGTCAGGTATTTATTCGGGTTCTGCCAATTAAAACTAATAAAAGCAGTGATTTTAGTGGAAAGAAAGGCTTGCCATCAATGCGAAGGGAGGAAGGTAAAACTCTCATTATGCGTAAAGTCAGAGAAACACACATGCAGGGACTGCTGCGTGAAGGATATAAAGATGATAGGCAAATGCGTGTACTGGCCTGTCTGCTGGTAACTATTTAGAAGGGCGGCAACATATAATTAAATATGAAGCGGAAGGATTTTGCCCCGGTTCCCGTGATAATCCTGATTCTTGCCTACTTCCTTGTCATCTATCTCGGCATTTTACCCGCAGGTCTCACGTACCAGGCCTTCACTGCAGTGATAATATTTCTCGTGACCATCTACCTTTGGGCGACGGAAATCATACCCCTGCCTGTAACCGCCTTCTTCGCGATGTTCCTCCTGGCGCTTTCGGGTTCCGTTTCCCTCGCCGACTCCATATACGGCCTGGGATCAACCGTTGTCTTCCTGATAATAGTAGGCTTCTTCCTGGCAGCGGGCCTCACCAGGTCCGGTCTGGACAAGAGAATCGCGTACAATATCCTCAGGAACGCCCACTCCGAGAACGCGGTTCTGATCGGCCTCATACTGATAACAGCCTTTCTCTCCATGATAATCTCCAACACGACCACTACTTTGTTAATGATCCCCATCGCTTTGCACATAATGCACAAGGTCAGGATGAACAACAAGGCGTTACTCCTCGGGATAGCGTTCGCCGCGAACATAGGGGGCGCGGGATTACTGATAGGAACTCCCCCCAACATAATAGGCTCCGAGGCGCTGGGGTGGGGGTTCTATGAGTGGATGCTACACGCACTTCCCTTCACGCTCGCGATGATTTTCCTCTTGTACGTATCGTTCATGATTTACTTCAGGCCCGGGCACGAGAAGATAAAGAAGGATATAGTCAAGGACCTCGGGCCGCTAAAGCCCGAGGAGAAGAGGACCGCGCTCATAATCATTTTCACCCTCCTGCTGTGGATATCCTCGCCCATCCATAACCTGCCGGCCATCGTGGTCGGGCTGGTGGGGGGCATGCTGATGTTTCTGTTCGTCTACGACTGGAAGTACTTCGAAAGGGTGACCCACTGGGGAACGATCATCCTGATAGCGGGTGCTGTCTCGCTCGGAAGATCGCTTGAGGTAACGGGAGCTGCCAACTGGATAGCCACGAATTTCCTCGGCCTCACTGGCCTGACCTCCCCCGTATTCATCGCCTTCTCCTTTGTCGCCCTCGCGATGCTGATAACGCAGTTCATACAGAACACAGCGACTGCCGCGATGTTCACCCCGGTTCTTGTGGGGATATCCTCCGGCCTGGGCATCCTCCCTCAATCCCTGGTCGTTCCCGTAATCCTTGCGGTGAGCATGACCTTCCTGATGCCCCCGGGGACGGCTCCGAACGCGATCGTCCACGGGGTGGGGAAGATAAAAACAAAGGAGATGTTCAGTGCGGGCCTTCTTCCAACGATCTTCGCCCTGATCCTGTTATTTGTATACTGCTGGTTCTTCGTGGGATTTTAGATCAGAAATAACCGTTTTTTTCTTTTGAACGCTTTAACAATTGTATCTGGTTTTTCTCTGTGAGTTCCGTAAAGGTAGAGGGTTCCATGAAAACGACGTTTTCATGCTCGTAATCGTTCAGCCCCGCGATTGCGTAAAAGTCAGGTTTTTTCTTGCTACCGGAAATGTAAAGAGGGAGCCTGATCCCTTCAGGGAAGAAAACCTCAAATCCCGATTTCTCGAAATTCTCGCGGGAATCGTAGCAAGCGAGCCCCATTTCAACAAGTTCGCTCAGGTATTTCTGTTTGATTGTATCGGCTGGTTTTGGTGCCTCCTTTATTCGTCTCATGTCTACGTTACACTTTTTTACATCCATGTGATAAATGCGCAAAAAATATCTGTTATGTCTGTTTCCGCATGGTAAAAGTAAAAGGAATGAACTATCTGTATCCCTTTCATCAATAAACAATTTGTATCTCTCGTCTGTTTCCCTGTCGTAGATTTCTAGATTGGATGGAACAACCTTCTTATCAGCGGATTCTATAACCAAGCTTGAGCGTATGTTATCTTCGATATAAGTATTAAGACTTATTTTTCCGTCAGCCATATTATCATTAACTACTTATTAGTAATACCTATTTATAAAGCTTTCGTTATTTTTTGGTCAGAACTAATTTAATTATTTGGCTAAACACGTATTTATAGCGCTCTTAAAATTTTATTTTTACAAAAATTATTTTTTAACTTGCCTCTTTCCCCTCAATTTCCTGGGTCCGTAGTTCACGGGATTCTTCAGCTTCTTTTCCTTGCCTCCGCAGACAGCGTCCGGATCGCACACGCCGAAATCCTCGTACCACCCCGGGTGCAGGCAGTTGGGGGGGAGAATCTGCTTGCCCCTAGCCTTGTGCCACCTTATCTGCGAGCGTAGGTAGTTCTCGCGCATGGGGGGCTTGTTCTTATCGTTCCATTCCTTCACGAATTTCTCGATATCCTCCCATTTCCAGTTGGATGAGCGTAGGAAGTTAAGGAGCGTGAAGAGCGAGCGTTTCCTACCTTCAGCCAGGCCTTTGGAGATGTTCTTTATGCAGGGCGGGAATAGCTTTTCAGGGACGAATATTTCTTGTCTTTTTTCCGGGCCCATCGTCCTGAATTTCCCGAGATCCTCCTGATCCACCCACATGTAACCGCTCCTTCTTAGCTTTTCCAGCTGATCGTTTATTATCCCGTGTTTCTCGTCCGCTGTCCTTCTTGCCCACCAGTCAGAGGCCTCCAGAACAAACGTGTTGGCCTCCTCCTTTGAGTGTTTACCAAGGAAGACCTCCTTGACCTTTATTTTTCCGGGCCTCGCATCCATTTTTTCGAATCCCTCCAGTTCCTCGGGCTTTATTGGGAGTGAAACAAGGAAGGTTTTCCTGTTCAGGGAGTAGGGCAGGCGGAAGAAGTGCCTGGGTGAAATGAGTATGGGATCGACGTCCACGACCTCGTAGGGGTTGATCCCGTCCTCCGTCAGTATCTTTCCCAGTGGCTTGTTCACCTGTTTGGAAAGGTCTTCAGCCGGGTATTCCTTTAGTATTTTGCTTTCAAGCCTTTCCCTGGCGAATTCCTTCAGGTAGAAAACCATTTTTCTGGCCAGCTCCGGGTATTGCTGCTTGGTTTGCCTGTAATCAACCTTTTCAGGGAACGATTCCCATGGTATCCCTATGTGGAATCCCGTTCCTCCGGTAAACTTGACAGAAATGTTCGAGATCCCGTGTTTTTTAAGGCCCCAGATAAAGGACTCGCTCGCTATCTTCCCGTGCTCGAAGAGCTTGCAGTCCACGTCAAGGATGAGGTCCCATCCTGTCCTGAGTTTGTCGTAATTTTCCGAGCCCAGGCTCATGGGCTGGGACCAGCGTTCGAGCGATCCGTGGAACTCTACGATCCCTGTCTTGACCATCGCGAGCACGTCGTTTGGGTAGAGGATAACGTTGGGCCTCTGGGAGAAGTTCCCGTTCCTCAGAACGCCCGTTACCTCCCTGTCCTTGCTGAACTTCGTGATGAAGTTCCTGATATCCTCGCCAGAGTAATAGTTGTAAACATCTTTCAGGTTCATGGTATAGTTTTGAAATTAAAGAATAAAAAATAGATTCAGACTTGTGTAAAGTCTCGATCCTTCTGCCGGTGCGGTTAAAGCCTATCTTCTTCTTGCCTTTTTCTTTGCCTTGGTCTTCTTCTTAGCTTTCCTCTTTGCAGCCATAAAAACCCCCAGTTTCTTTATATTATTTTATTTGTTTCATTCAATAAAAAGTTTTGGATTTTTTAATCGTGAATACGTAAATCTATCATGAAGGTTGTCTTCTCGAAGGAGTGCCTGGAATACGATTTGCCGGGGCACCCCGAATCCAGCGAGAGGGTCCGGGGGACTTACGAATTCCTGAGAAAGTACAAGGCATTTGAATTCGCAAAGCCGGAGGAGTGCGAAAGGAGGGACCTGCTTCTCGTACATTCGAAAGAAATGATAGATTCAATAAAGCACGGGAATTTCGTGAACTTCGAGACCCCTCCTGTTAAGAACATCTACCACTACGCCAAGCTTTCTGCCGGCGGCTCGCTTCTTTCGATGGATCTCGCTCTTGAGGAGGGGAATTCCTTCTCCCTGATGCGCCCTCCCGGACATCACGCTTCCCGGAACCGATTCGAGGGTTTTTGCTATTTCAACAACCTTGCGATAGCTGTTGCGAAAGCCCTGAAGAGGGTCAAGAGGGTCGGGATTCTCGATATAGACTGCCATCACGGGAACGGAACTCAGGACATCTTTCTGGGGAATCCGAGGGTTGTCTATGCTTCCATTCACCAGTACGGGTTCATCTACCCGGGAACCGGGAAACATTCGGAACAGAACTGCCATAACTACCCGCTGGAAAGCGGGACCGGGGAGGGGGAATATCTCGACAAGCTGGAGATCGGCCTTTACAAAATCTCGAAATTCAGGCCCGATCTGCTCGCGGTTTCCGCCGGTTTTGATACATACGAGAGGGATCCGCTCGCGAATTTGAAACTCGAGATAGGGACGTATGCAAAGATCTCGAAGATGATATCCGAACTGGGGATCCCGAGGTTCGCCGTTCTCGAGGGGGGGTATTCGAAAGCCTTGCCTGAATGCGTCCATTCGTTCCTGAAAAATTTTTAAGGTTTTGGATACAACTGAGAGCAGTGAGTTTAATTAATAACGTAGATATAAAATAAAGATAAGGGATTCCTATGAAAATACTTTTGCTCCATTCGGACTTCATAGAATGGGAGCCCAAGAAGAAGGCCATCAAGCAGGCGGAGAAGGTTGAGAAAAGGGTAAGCAACGTGAAGGACGTTCTCGTTGTTTTCTCGGCCGTGGAGAAAACTGACGAGGGAAAAGAGAGGATTATAATAGACAAGACCTCTAGAGAGATATCCAGCGTGATGAGGGAGGTGAAGGCGAAGAACGTGGTTGTCTATCCTTATGTTCATCTGTCCACCAACCCTTCCTCCCCTTCCGCCGCTTTGCATGTTTTGAAGGGCATAGAAAGCTCACTGAAGAAAAAGAAGATCAAGGTCTACAGAGCTCCTTTCGGCTATTACAAGCGCTTCCAGATATCCGTGAAGGGGCATCCGCTATCCGAGCTCTCCAGGGAGATCGCACCCGGGGACGAAAAGAAGGATATCTCCGAGGCCGTGGAGAAGGAGAGGAAACTCCGTTCTGATTGGTACGTGATGGACACGAAAGGGTTTCTGCACAAGTTAAGTATGGAGAAGGGGGATATCAAGGGTTTCGACTTCTCCAGACATCCGACCCTTGCGAAATTCGCTTTATACGAGATGGCGAAATCGAGGAGGGTGGAGAAGGAACCGCCTCACATACCGCTGATGAAGAGGCTCGAGCTGGTGGATTACGAAAGTGGTAGCGATCCAGGGAACTTCAGGTTCCTTCCCAAGGGCAGGCTTGTCAAGAGCCTTCTAGAGGAGTACGTGACCGAAAAAACCATAGATTACGGGGCGATGGAGATCGAGACCCCGATAATGTACGACTGCGAACACCCCGCACTGAAAGATTATATAAACCGATTTCCTGCAAGGCAATACACGATCGAGACCCCGAACAAGAGAGTCTTCCTTCGCTTCTCCGCATGTTTCGGCCAGTTCTTGGCATTACACGACGCGAACATTTCGTACAGGAACCTTCCATTGAGAATATACGAGCTGACCAGGTATTCGTTCAGGGTCGAGCAGAGAGGAGAGCTCGCCGGCCTCCGGAGGCTTCGTTCCTTCACCATGCCGGACTGCCACGCCTTCTGCAGGGATGTCGAGGAGGCGAAAAAGGAGCTGCTTGTAAGGCTTGATCTCGCTAAAGACATACTCGAAGGTTCGGGCATACCTGTAAAAACGGATATGGAGTGCGCGCTCAGGATGGTAAGGAGTTTCCATTCAAAAAACAAGGGTTTCCTGAAATCCGTCGTGAAGAAAATCGGAAAGCCCGTCCTGGTTGAGATGTGGGACAATCAGTTCTTCTATTTCATTTTCAAGTACGACCTGAACTTCGTGGACTGCCTTGGAAAGGCGGCCGCTCTCACCACGGACCAGATAGACGTGGAGAACGCGAAAAGATACGGGATAACGTACATGGACAGGGACAACAGGCAGAAACACCCTATAATCCTTCACCTCTCCCCTTCAGGGGCGATAGAGAGGATGATGTACGCGCTCCTTGAAAAGGCGCACATGGATTCGGAGAGGGGGAAGAACCCTGTACTTCCCATGTGGCTTTCCCCTACCCAGGTGAGGTTCATACCCGTTTCCGATAAGTTCTTAAAACAGACGGAAAAGATCGCTGATGAGTTCATTAAGGAGGACGTAAGGGCGGACGTGGATAACAGGAACGAAAGCGTCCAGAAAAGGATAAGGGATTCAGAAGTCGAATGGGTTCCTTTCGCTGTGGTAGTGGGGGAGAAGGAACTTAAGGACAAAAAACTTGCGACACGTTTCAGGGAGGACGGAAAGGTCCGGAGGCTCTCGAGAACCTCCCTGGTCAAAATGGTCAGGAAGGAGACCGGAGGCATGCCCTTCAAGTCCCTACCGCTTCCGAAATTTTTAACAAAAAGGCCCGTTTTTATAGGTTAATGGAGATAGCATGAATCTGATTTTTCTAGGTCCTCCCGGGATAGGAAAGGGGACGCACGCGGAGATAGTCGCGAGAACGTATGGCATCCCCCGGATATCCACGGGGGAGATATTCAGGGAGGAAATCAAGAAGGGGACGGACCTGGGTAACGAGGCTAAAAACTACATGGATGCGGGCGATCTGGTTCCGGACGAGATCGTGATGGACATATTCAGGAAAAGGATAGGCCGGGAAGACTGCAGGAAGGGATTCATACTGGACGGCTTCCCGAGGACTGTGAACCAGGCGGAGGAACTAGATAAGATAACGCACATAGATTTCGTTCTAAACCTTGTGGCCCCCCACAGGGTTATAATAGAAAGGATAACGGGGAGGCTGACCTGCAGGAAATGCGGTGCTGTCTATCACACCGAAAACATACGCCCCAGGAAGGAAGGCGTCTGCGACGCTTGCGGGGGGGAGCTCTACCACAGGGAGGACCAGAAAAGGGAGGCGGTCGAGAAGAGGCTGGAGCTCTACGAGAAGCGGACAAAAACCCTGATCGAATACTACCGGAACAAGGGGGTCCTCAGGGATGTCAATGTCGAGGGGAGGAAGGAGGACGTGGCGAAGAGGATAGAGAAGGTTATGAGGGATTTCGTGAAGGAGAGGGGAATCTGACATGGAAAGGACGTGCATAATAATAAAGCCCGACGGGGTGAAGAGGAACCTGATAGGGGAGATAATAAACCGGCTTGAAAGGGAAGGGTTAAGCGTCCGCGCGATCAAGATGATAAACGCGGAGGTGAAGACCCTCCGGAAGCATTATTCAGCCCACATAGACAAGCATTTCTACAGGGGGCTGGAGGCTTACTTAATGGAGGGCCCTATCGTGGCGATGGTGTTCGAGGGCTTCGAGGCGGTGAAGAAGTCCAGGAAGATTGTCGGTCATACGGATCCCGGGCAGGCGGGGAAGGGAACGATCCGAGGGGACCTGGGGAAGGATTCTCTCGAGATCGCTGACAGGGAGAAGAGGAGCGTGAGGAACCTCATACACGCCTCGGGAACCAAAGATGAAGCGGACACCGAAATCGGGCTCTGGTTCAAGAAGGAAGAGATACTGGAATAGACGATCCTATTATTTTTAACCTTGATTAACCAATTAACTATTGTAAACGAACTAAGGGGATTGTATTGGCTCTCAGAGACTGGTTTGAATGGTTTCAATTTCGCGGATCCGGGAAAGAGATCGAAGTTGGAGGCGGTTTCTTGGATAAAAAAACAAAAAGATACATAATATGGCTTATATACGAGCAATTGATCGATAGATACAGCCCGGATATCTCAGCCAAAGAAAGGAGTGCTATTTTCGATGATGTCTACAAAAAACTTCGCGAAGAAATTAGAAAGTTAGGCGAGAGTGAGAATGAGACAAATCGTGAAATATTTAATGAACTTCTGGAAAAGCGGGGCCCTGATTTAACCAAAGAATTATACAGGTTAATGGGAATCACATGGGACGAGGTCAGGAAGGAATACGAAGGTAGAGAGGAAACCAGAAGGAAAACACTTGTGAAAAAGAAAGTAATCAAAATAAACACCACCAATTACAGGTGCCCAGAAGAGGGATGCAACGGTAGCATTGAAGAACATGTTTACGGGGATCATAGCAAGGCCTACGTTTGTGGAAATCATCCGGATTACCATGTATGGTCTTTGGAAGACATAAAAAAAGGCGCTGCAAAATACGCAAAGAAGAAATTGTCCGAAGGCTTAAAGGAAGCCAAGAGTCCTGGAGAAATCGCTGAGATTAAACCATTGTTCAAAGAGGGAGAAGAGGAAGGCTTGGACATTGAGGAACTGCACAGGAAAGCAGCGGAGGAAGGCTTACACGTAGACCTTAAAGATGGTTTAAAAACCGTAGGTTCAAAGGAGTGGGAAAAACTTGGGATTGAGGAAAGGAAGGCATACGTCTCTGAATTTTTGAAACACCCTGCCCTCGGTAACCAGATCAAGAAATTGAGAAGGGACAAGGGTCGCCTATGGTGGCTAAGACCCAGTTACTATAATGAAGCGGAAAAAAAGACGGGTTTCAAGGAAAGGAAGAAAGAGATCAGGAAGGAGATGAGAGGGGTCCGCAAGGACCTCAGGGGGAAATACGGACCGGCCTGGTTCGCCAGACCAAAATACTGGGCTGAGAAGAATGAGAAGAATGGTGAACTGAGGGATAAGTATTACAATGGAGGCGGTTTCGGGCCTGAAGAAGAGAAATTCATGCGGAAATTGATAGGTGGTGTTGACAGGGTTGCGGGGAGGCACAGCGAGCACGTGAAAGGTGTGATGCCCGCGATCATCATTCTCGGGCTGGGAGCGGTCATATCGATCATCCTGGGATCGCTCATGTTCTTCTTCGCGTTCTGTTCCGTGGCCTTCCAACAACTCATGCCGCCCGCGAAGGAAAAGACCGACAAGGAAGGGAAAGGGACAGGTGAATGGGAAAACCTGGGTTCTGCCTACCTGAGATCGGTTTTCAAATGCACGGCCATAATTCTCTTCGCGCTGGGGATAGGGCAGACCAACCTCCCCTTCCCCAACATAGTGCTAATGCTCGTCGCTATAGGAGGATACGCATCCATGAAGGTCACCTACCACCAGAAAAGATCGGACGAGCTGGTGGAGTCGTTCATAAGGTTCGGTTTCCTGGGCGTGCTCGTGATCCCCTGGTTCATATTCGCCCAGATATTCGGCTCGATGACCCTGGGCTTGCTGGCACTTATGTTCTTCGCTGTACCCCCGATAAAGATCGGGGGAGGGGAGACAGAGGCGGTGGAGAGGACTTTCGCCTACCAGATATGGAGGCCCATATTCCTGGTGGGGATGCTGATTGTCCTGATATCCAGCGGTGCCATTCCCATCAACCTCCCCATGTTCAACCTTGGGTGGGCGCTGGAAGGTTCGCTCGCCTACATATTCATGTACATATGGTTCGTTGCTTTCCTAGCTGGCGTATTCACCTCTCCCGAGAACCTGCCAAGCATAGGAATCATAATTCTGATAGTAACGACCGTTATATTCGGGCTCGGTCCCGGGGCGCAGAACGTGGGCATCGCCATGTTCGGGCAGTGGTGGCCGACCGTTCACAACACGGTCACGGAATTCACCGAGCCTCTCGGTGATCTATTCTACCAGCTCAGCCAGACCTTCGGGCAGACCCTCTTCATGATATCCAACCCCATGGGATTCGCCCAGCAGATCACTGAGGGGAACTACGTGGAGAACCCCACGGGTCCCACCGGGGCGTACGGCCTCGAGATCGGTAACTTCCAGGTGGACGGCATCTATATCGGAGAGCCCTTCCCCATAAGGTTCGAGCTCGAGAACAAGGGGAGTTTTCAGGCAAAGAACGTGAGCATGGAGATATGGACCAGTATTGAGAAGTTCAACTATATCAGGGACGAAACCGACACCTCGAAGCAAGGTATAACGCTTGCAAGGGTTGATAAACCAGAGAAACTCAACTACATAGACTGGTATAAGTACAGATACAACCAGTTTGAATCGCCGTTTTTGAACCAGCCAATAAGAGCGCAGGACATAAAGCCTAGGTTCCTGTTCGGGGAGGTGGACTGCGAGGGACAGGCAAAGATCAAGGAGATGCTGGGAGTGACAACCTCAAGGGATGCGAGCCTCAGGATGGAGTTTATCCCGTTCATGGTGATGATCAAATACAACTACGAGGTCTATTCCAACCTCCAGGTGGAGATCCTCTCACAGCAGGAATGGGATTCCAGATCCAGGAACGGCATGCTTCTGAGGGGTCAGAAATTGTCAAGGATTTCGACTGCCCCCGCGAAGCTTTCTATAGGCGCGATGGACCAGCCCATAAGTGAGGGGCTTCCCATGTTCATTGGCTTCAACATCAGCTCCGAGGAAGGAAAGGACAGCAAGGTGGGGAAGGCGACGGTGAGGCTTGAATTCCCGGAAGGTTTCGCCCCAGACATAATGAATATGAGGTGCACTGTGAAGGAGAAACCGGCAAGGGAGGTCCAAAACAATGACAACAAGAGGATCATTGAGTGGGAACTGGAAGAGGATGAGCCGAAACATGTCATATGCTTTTTCTCAGCCCCTTCCATAGGGGATGCGCCCTCGAAGACGTTCACGATATCAGCCTCCGCGAACTACACCTTCTACAGATGGGAGAGGGACAACACGCAGATCAACTTCATGGATGCGTGCGAGGAGAGCAGGGAGGAAGGGACTAAAGGAATTATTCAGTCCGGAGATGCAGAATATTGCAGTTCAAAGGGTTTGTGTATAGAAGTCGGGGAAGGCGGGTGCTTAGTTGACGGGAATGATTACTGCGATAAAAATGTCTTCAAACCGCCCAGAGACGATCAAAACGTAACGGCACTTAAATGCTATGAAAACGTAAATGAAGGGAAGGGGGCCTGCTGCCCGGGGGAAGGTTACACCGTGGGTACCGAGATAAAGATCGAGGGTGTGACCGATAGTCAATGCCAGGCGGCTTTCGAGGCATGGATGGAAAAGAAAAGTGAAACGGAGATTCTAAATGCCATGTGGGCGGTTGCATAAAATAAAGGGCTGTTTTACTGGTATTTTGTTACGCCGCCCCAAAGGGTTTTTATCACGTATTCGCCTTTTCCCTTTTTTACCAACGTTGGGTATGATCCCTTTCTCCTGTTAGGATGTCCTATAGGCAATTCACTGTCAATAGGCTGACCTGTTAACCCGACCATTTGTGCTCCTGCGAAATTATCCCACATTCTAAAGATATCCTTTTTCGAGATGTCCAGAGTCTGCGGATAAAGGTGCAGTTCCACGGCATTAAGATTTCCATCACCGGTCAAGTCGTACTCTGTCTGGATCAATAAATGACAATAGCCCGGATCGAAATTGTTACAATCGGCCTTTCTACCTATGATCAGTTCTACAGCTTTAACAGGTAGCTTTTCTTCTCTTTTTGGCATCCTGTATGCTACCCCTGCAATGCCTTCCTTAGACTTGCTGTCATTATCATTTCCGTCGAACAGAATGTATGATGCTAAACCGCCTGCCAATAGCGATCCTCCAATGGAACATATAAAAGATCTTCTTGTAACCACTTTTTGATTCCTGATATTTTCCTTTTCATTATTATCCGGCGTGCCTGCTATTTCGTTGATGTAGGATTTGATCGATCTGGGCATTGAACCTCCTCCTGAACTATTTGATATTCTACTACGACAGTAAGCTTTATAAAACTTTATTTTTAACGACTTTTAAATAATAAAATTTACACCCCTGCCATAAGTCTGATCATGTCCCTTAATCCGGGAGCGAGGCCCAGGATGAGAATGAGGATCAGGAGGAAGTTCCTGTAGTCTCCCGCTTCTGAATACCTGTTTATGATGTATAGAACAGGGATCATGACGACCAGCTTGAGGAGGAACATCCCTGCCGGGGTGAAGAGGTCTGTGACGAGCCTGGGGAGGGGATGCTGCTCAAGGTAGCCGTAGAAGGTGAGGGCCGCCCAGGTGGCGCTCGCGTCCAGCATGTGCACGGAGAGCAGTGAGGAGTTTTCCTTCGTGAAGACGGTTTTAACTTCTTTATGCCTTATGAAGCCCGAGAACCTGGTCAGCAGGAAGAAGACCGCTGAGAAAAGGATGGTAACGCCCATTACGATGGCGAAGGGGGTGAAGTCCAGGGGAGGTAGGAGGTAAAGATTAAGAATGCAGGCAGAAAGGCCTATGAAGACCATGACCTTCCAGTACGGGAATTTCGCGTACCTCTGCACGATAAGGGAAACCAGGAGGGAGATGAGGGCGAAGAGGAACGTCAGTATGTAGCTCCCGGGGGTGGGGAAGAGGGAAACGATCCAGGAATAGAGGCCGTTAAAACTGGCGAAGGACAGCTTGGTCGAGAGGTAAGCGATGGTCTCGGAATGTATCAGGCCGATCTGGTAGAAGACGTCATCCCGGAAGAGCTCGAACGTGTTCGAGGCTATGGCCTGATCCCTGGCGAGTGAATAGGTGAAATCGCGGAGGACGCGGGTGGTGGAGGCGAAGAAAACGAAGGGGAGCAGGGCGAAGGTGAAGTTCCGGTTTATTTCGATCTTCATGGGTTTCAATATCCTGAGATAGACAATGACGGCAGCCAGTATGAGTATCACCGCGTAAGCAAGGGTGTTCACGGGGTTGAAAAAGCCGTTGATGAGAATCGGGTTTATGAAATACTCCTCGATGAAAGTCATAGTCTTTATTGAAATCCGTGTTTTATATTGGTATCAGGCCGAGCCTGATAACGAACATGAATATGAGGAATACGGATGCCAGCATTATGAGGGAATGCTTTATTCCCGCTATGGTAGAGTTCTCCCCAAGCTGACCTGCTATGAGACCCATGAATATAGCCTGCACTATCAGGACCGAAAAGAAGAGAGCGATGTAATAGCAGATGACCCCCTCGCTTATGCTGAAGGAGGTGCAGATTACCTTGAAGAATTCGCACGGGAAGATCATAGGTACGTCCATGCACGGGTCGTTGAAGGCGAATATTATGGGGCTGCTTTCCGATAGTGCCTGAGGGTTGCCGATCATCATGGGTATCAGAACGTGGATTATGGCGAGGGCGATCCCGACAAACATGAAGAATATGGCGTACATTATCATTACGTGCTGCCTGACTATTGATTTCCTTTCCTCCTCGACGTCCCTCAGTGTCAGCATGTCCTTGGAGAGGGAATCCAGAGTGGAAGCGACATCGCCTCCGGACTTGTAGGATTCCTTCATTATGCCCAGGATCTCGCTTATTATTTTCGAGTTCCTGAACCTGTTGCTGAATATCTCCATGGAGCGCGTGAAGGGGGTGCCCCATGAAAGCCGGTTTGAGAACTTCTGGACTTCCTCCGTGAGCTTCCCGTAGTTGGTTCTCGAGGTCATTTTGACTGCCTCGGAAAGCGTCATCCCCGACCTCTTGAGGCTCGCAAGGTCCCGTATGAAATTGGGGAACTCCTTTTCAGCAGCCTTCAGCCACAGGAACTCTATGTACTTGTACACGAAAAGAGGAGTTATTATTATGAACAGGGATATTACGCCGATATTTATTATCGCCCCGACGTCCTGGGTGAGCAGGCTCACCGCTGAGATCAGAACAAGGCTGATGACTAAAGAAACGAGCAGTATTTTCCTTCTTGGATCGACTTGCTTAATCATTCATATCTAACCTGTAGGCGATATGCCCTTCAGCAACACTATGAAACCTATCGAGACTAGTGGGATGAAAAAGAACACCAGGAATGTCTGCACGAGAAGGATTTCTCCTCCTACAAGAGGGGACATTATCGAGGAAAGGACTATGAAGAACAGCGTTCCCACGATTATAAGGGTTATGTATATCTCCGTGTAGAAACTGATCTGCTTCGAGTAATCGTTAAGAGATCTTCTGTACTGGGACATGAGTTCCTTTGCCTTGTCCGAAAGGTATTCTGGAAGGTCGCCTCCCTTGGTTATTACCGAAAGGGTCCCCCAGAGCAGTTCGCTCATTCTTGTTGACGGCGTTCTGCTGGCTGCCTTGGTCATGGCGGTTGAGACGTCCATGCCTAGCATGTGCACGTCCCTGTATATCCTCTCGAATTCTTTTCCCACCTCCCCTTTTTTGGAGGAAAGTATCTTGAACATCTCGGAAGGCTGGATGTTGGATGAAGAGACCGTGGCAAGGTATATTGCCGTGAATGGGAGGTCCTTGTTTATGCTGTGCTGTATGTTCTTTGCCTTCACGCTGGGATAATAGTAAATTAGGAAGAACGCAGCGGCTGCCGAGCCAAAGGAAAGTATGACGGAAAGGGTGTAGGAATACAGGAGGTAGGAGGTGGTCATTGTTATGTAGAAAGAGCAGAAAAGCATTGTCATTATCAAAACTATCAGGGAAAAAAGAAGTCCTGAGGAAAGGTACTCACTTACGTTGTATTTCATCCCGGACTGCTTTAACCTCTCCTTAAGCGTATCGAAGTAGTCCTCGTAAGGCCTTACTACCCCACCGAACAGCTTGAGAGCTATTTTCTCTATCATGCAAATCCTTGAAACATCTGGATCCCTGCCTGCCCCGAAAGTCCTGCCTCCCTATACTTCCTCGACCATGCTTATTATCTTGTCCGGATTGTTGTAGTAACCATTGACTATGCGGGCTACGTCCCTGTAATCGAACATCCTGTTCTCTTTCATCCATTCAAGTATTTCCTTTCGGACCCTCATCTCATCCCTTAGGCTTGCCTCGGTGAGGCCTAGGGATTTCGATATGTGCTCCAAAATTATTGATTTTTCAACGCTTTCGAATTTGTCAACGACAGGCTTCCACTTGAATATAGTGCTTGTCAACGGCTTCTCCCCTTTAAGGCCCGTGACCTCCAGGATTTCGTTCGCCCTCCTCACGTACCTGTCCCTTGATTTCACCTGCAGGAGAAATATTATCACGTCTATGTTCTCTATAAGCGTTGGCGGCAGCTTTATTGGGGGCGTGGTAAGCCTGTTTATCAGCTGGGAAAGGCTTGCAGCGTGTATGGTCGCGAGACCGGCATGTCCCGTAGCGATTTGCTGGAAAAGGACAAAGGCCTCTGCTCCCCTCACCTCCCCGACAATTATGTAATCTGGCCTCTGCCTCAGGGATGTCTTGAGTAAGTCGAACAGGCTCACGTCACCGGTTCGTTTTCCGAGCGATATAGGAGTTCTTGCAACCTCGGGTATCCAGTGGGGATGGGGCAGGCGGAGCTCGGGCGTGTCCTCGATAGAGACGATTTTCATGCTGGGCCTTATGAAAAGCGAAAGCGCGTTAAGCAGGGATGTTTTCCCCGTTGCCGTCCCGCCTGATATTAGAACCGATTTCCGGTTCTCTATGGCAAGCCACAGGTAAGCGAGCTGGGTCGAATCCAGCGTTCCGTATTCCAGCATATGAATGGGGGTGAGAGGTTCAGCGGTGAACTTTCTTATGGTGAAGTTCGATCCCCTGCGGGCGATGTCGGTCCCCAGCGTTGCCTGGACCCTGGATCCGTCGGGTAGAGAACCGTCCACCAGGGGTTCGGCTATGGAGATCGATTTCCCGCACTTCTGGGATAAGCGCATGACGAAAGAATCGAGTTCGTCATTGTTACTGAAAACTATGTTGGTCATCATGGAACCAAGCAGGGGATTCCTGTGGTAGACGTAGAGGGGGACGCCCCCGCCGTCACAGGATATGTCCTCTATGTCATGATCCCTCATCATCGGTTCTATCTTCCCTAGTCCTATTATGTCCCTCTCTATGTAGTACTTGATGATTTCCATCTTGTTAGCAGGTATTTTCTCCTCCTCCACTATGTCCCTTATCTGCTCCTTGAGGAGCTCTTTGGCCCGGATGTCTCCCAGCTTCATGAAATCGATATCCAGTCTTTCCTCAAGTTCCCTCTTGACGTTCTCGACCAGTTTCCTCTCCTCTTCTGAGATGCCCGGCTCCACGACCGAGTAAACCACAGCCTCTATTTTGGGATCCCACCTTATTCTCGCATAGGCATAGACCTTCTCCTTCCCCTTCGGGTGGGGCGGTATCAGTGGGTAGGAAATGTTTATGTTTTGCAGCATCTCCTTCTCTTCGCTGGAAAGGGGGGAACCAAGTGGAGCTAGAACCTTTTTGACCGTGGTTTCTATCCCCGGCTGCACGGTCAACTGGACCTTTTCGGGCTTTATCACCCCGGGCGCTACCGGGACCGCACCCACGCCTCCTCCTCCGACACCCATTATGTAGATGTTCTCGGCGGAAAGGCCCCTTCCGAATCCTCCTGGCGCGCCAGGAGGGCCCGCAGCCCCGTATTTGATAATGCTCCTGTATCCGCTTCTCATCCTCTTAACTATCCTTCTCGGCGTTATCTTCAGGGGTTTCAATTTCGAGGCCTTCTGAATCTTTATTTTTTTCATAAAAATCAAACAGGGGAACGTTTTTAAGGCGTATTTATTTTTTGACCTTACTGTAATGTAATTGAATTTCCTTTCTTATAAATTATAACCTTACCCCTGTCGCTTGTGACGCTTCCGCTCAGGTTGTACGAGCTGTTAAGGCCGTAAAGAGAAGAGGAATCGTAATCCCTTTCGTTGCCCGTTAAAAAACTTATGTTGAGGCCGTTGGGGGACATCGTGAGCCTGTAGTAATCGTTGCCTATTCTCTTGGGTATTTCCAGCAGGACGGTGGACTCGAATTCGTGCTTTTTGGATACCTCGATTATATTAGATACCGTGTATTCCTTCACTGCCTTGAGCTGGTCCCATCTCATGACAGAAAGGTAGCTGGACTGGTACATGCTGAAGAGGGCGAAGGACGCTATGAATATCGCGATGCCGATTGTGAACAGCAAAACCTGTTCAAAAACAAGTGTCTGGCCCTTTTTTCTGCGCATTATTATATTTGGTTTCCGCTATTTTTATACGACCTGTATGTCCATCTTTGAAATGATCAGGTCCCCTCCGTACCATCCCTGACCCGTAAGGGTCTCGCTTCCGGAGTAGGTTATCATTATCTTGCTGGTTCCCGATCCTCCACCCTGCAGCTTTATCTTGTACCCCCTTCCCTGCCTCTCGTTGTAAAGCTCCCTGTAATGAAGGGTGAACCTAAGCTTGTAAATGCTGCCCGTCTTCTCCCCCTTCATCCTTATGACCCCGGGGGTCTCCCCGTAGGCCGCGACTTCCCCTGTATTTCCGGTGTTTATTGGGATCTCGTCCTCCGTGAGCAGGGGCTGGGTTATCACGAACTCATAGGTCATGGTATTATTGACAGCATCCACCCCGACCAGGCCTTTTATGGGTAAGGAAATGCTCTCCTCGCACGCCTCTGGGGTCGAACAGCTCCTGGCGATCTCCACTATCTTTTTGTCAAGGTCGTCCATGAACCGGACTGCAGAGGTGAACTGCGTTATTGTCGAGCGCTTCTCTATCATGGGTTTCCCCCACATGTATGCGGCTCCGGCTAACGCTATGACGATCCCTGATATCAGAACGAGCGTGATGGCCTGGGTCTGAGCGCTCCTCATAATAATATATTGACCTCTGCTTATAAAAAATTCATTTCACTATGGTTACCAGAAAACTTTATATAGTTTCTACTTAAGAATAATAAATGTGATCTGAATGGACGTGTTCAAGAGCAAAGCTGCGAAAATCGCCGGGACGGCTGTTTTGATCGGAGGGTCTATTGCAGCCCTTACCAAAGGCTTAGATTATTGCTGGGATAAAGTCGTCATCCAGGACTGGTGCGCAAAGAGCGTTAAAACCTGGCTCGATTCTCAATATGAAATACCCGAACTTAAATACAGGGAATGAAAAGAATTTATTTTCACTATAGTTACCATATTTATTTAAATCTTTTTCACTTATGTATAATACATGAGAGGGAAAAATCTTAGAAATCTCATAATGGAACTGGTCGAGCACCACTGGCCCGTCCATATAAAAGAGCTTGTCAAGGCCGTGGGGCTCGAGATGAGCAACAACAGCATAAAAAAGGTGAGCTACCACATAAAGGAGCTCGAGAAGGCCGAGAAGGTAAGGACGAAAAGGATCGGCAAGGCCCTGATCGCCTGGCCGAACGATATGGAAAGGCTCAGAGTGATATACGAACTTATAAGGGTGGAATAGTGGTTTTATCAAGCATCCTAAAGAAAATGCTGATCGGTAGGGCTTTTACCAATGTTAAGGGAAGGGTCAGGTTGTATGGAAAGATGGACTGGATGCTTTTCCCTGCAAGAGCCTTCGCAATGAATTTACAGAATATAGGAGAAAAAATGGGGAAGGAATATGTTTACAAACTAGGGTATGAAGCCGGATATGATGCAGGGAAAGAGATATTGGAAAGCACAGGAATGAAGCCACAGAGCGGGTGGACAGCTCAAAAAATTGTTGTGGCCCTGCTTGATTTCATAGGATTCGGGAAGGTAGATTTCATAAAATTCGATGTAAAAAAGGATGGACACCACCACGCAATTATTCATGTATATGATAACCCCGTGATAGAAAACAGTGTTAAGCTTTACGGTAAAAAAGCGATGGCGTGCCAGTGGTTCATGGGAGTTTACGCGGCACATGGAGAGGTTGAAATGGGAATTAAGAATGCAAAACTTGTCGAAAATAAATGCATAAGAAACGGTTCTCCTCATTGTGAATGGGAGAGTAAGTGGTGAGAGAATGGCTCGTGCGGCATACATAGATCTTATAACCTCGGAGGAAAGGGAACTGAAATTTTCAATTGACAAACTGAGTTTAAATTTTTTAAAATACCCCCTCAAGTCTCTCAAAAGATTGGGTGTAAGATATCTTCATAAACATAGCAAGATCGGAAAAGAGACCATCGAAAATCCAGGTTCCTGGAAGATTCTTGACCGTGTGTATGGAAACGAGCCAATGCAAGCCAATGTGGATGACGTAGAAACAAGTGAAATTTCCAATGGTTCTGGCCTGTTTGTTCCCAAACACTGGACAGACAAGATGTTTTACAATTCAAAGGCGGCAAATGCAACGAGAGCAAGGCTTAAAGAGTACATAGGTAAAATGGAAGAACTTGGGGAAGAATATGCGGAATCAAACAACGGAAGAGTCAATATCTTAAGCTTGGCCTCTGGTCCGGGAAGAGATATCATGAAGGTTATGGAATCACTCAAGGAGAAGGGCATAGATGTTTACGCCACCTGTGTGGATAAATGTAAGGATGCCATGGAAATCGGATCGAAAATCGCCAGAAAGAAAGGACTGGATGACCTGACGTTCAAAAGATGTAGGGTTAGTAAGGCGCACCACTATGAAAATGGCGAGACGTATGATATTGTCATCACGCAGGGCATAATGGATTATCTAAGCGACGAGACTGCTACTTCATTAATTAAAAATGCGAGGGATATCTCAAAGGAAGGAGGAGCCCTCATCACGAGTAACATGGATATGCATAAATGGATGAAATTCTGGATGGAAATTTTCGGTGGATGGAAATTAAAATACAGAAATGGGAAGGATTTGGAGAAGTTAATGACTGCAGCAGGGTATGAAAGGGATAATATAAATGTCTATCTTTTGCCAGAAGGATATCACTGGATAGGTATTGGAAAAAAATAGTTAAGATTTTATTCATTCCTTTTTGACAATAATCCCCTTTCCCGTTATCTCCATGGGGTAAACGTCAGTTCCGTGTTTTGTTCTCCTCATTTTCCTGATCAGGATGGATCTTGTTATTCCCCCTCCCACGCCGAAGAGGTTGAGGACGACCACTCCGTCCGCCACGAACTCGCTCACTCCGTCCCTGGATAGGCTTCCTCCTCCCCTCTCCCCTATCTCGTTGTCAAGGATCTCGGACGTTATCAGGGAGGTCACGCCCGTCTTCTTGAGCATCCTCACTATCTGGAAGAACCTCTTTCTCATGGCTGCAGGATCCTTCATGTACATTGCAAGAATTGAAATCGGGTCTATGACAACCCTCTTCGCGTTTACTGAATTTATCGCATCCACGACCGTTGAGGAGATGTCGGATACCTCGAAGGGGTTCTGGTAAACCAGCCTGAACGTTTTTTTCTTCTCAAACCTTTCGAAATTGAACCCGTATCTCTTGAGATCTTCCCTTATGTCTTCAGAATCCTCTTCCAGGGTGATGTAAACCCCCGGCTCTCCTATTTTAAGGCCTTCCCACAGAAACTGGGCACAGAAAGTGGTTTTTCCTGTACCGGTTCCCCCGGTAACAAGGACAGAGGAACCCTTCACGTATCCATCCTCCAAAAGCTCATCAAGTCCCGGGATTCCTGTGCTGACCCTTTCGTCTGAAGCTTTAAACGGGCCTATTGGTTTCAAATCAGAAGTTTTCTTGGCCATAAATAATATTTGCTGCCATCCTACTTAAATCTGTTGTCCTGATAACTTACTTCTTCCTCTTCACCAGGTATTCAGCGAACTGTTCCAGGATCTCCTTCAGCTCCCTGGGCATGCCCTTCGTTATCTCCCTGCTCTCCTGAATCAGGGATTCCGCCCTCTTTTTCGCGTATTCCATAGAGCGGTGTTTCCCGAAGAGTTTTTTAACGAAAAGAATGTCCTCTCTGGTTGTCTTCTCCCTTGGCTTGTTGAGTATTCCGAATAACTTATTTCTCTCTTCCCCGCTGCATTTGGAGGAGCAGTGGACCACCATTATGCTTCTCTTGCCTTCCCTTATGTCCGAACCTATCTCCCCCCTTCCCTTGCCTTCAGTCAGATCCAGGAGATCGTCCGCCATCTGGAAGGCAGGCCCCACCTTCATCCCGAACTCCTTTATCTTGTCCGCGAGTTCCGGCCTTCCGGAAATTATCGCCCCTCCGACCATGGGGAGCGTGAGGTAATAGGCTGTCTTCCCCTGTATCATCCTCATGTAATCATCCTCGGAGGGGGAATCGTTTTTCCTGAGGTTGATGTCCATGGTCTGGCCTTCCGAGGTTCTCAGGGATGTGTCCACCATTTCCTTGAACAGCCTGACCTTGGTTGAATCATCAAGGCCTGAATTTATTATAAGGTCGTAGACCTTCTCGGACATGTAGTCCCCTACGTTTATTCCGTGGTCAATCCCGTACTTCACCCAGACCGCAGGCTGGTCCCTTCGTATCTTATCGCCGTCCTCTATGTCGTCATGGACGAGCAGCCAGTTGTGGAGGACCTCGCAGGCGGCCGCGAACGGCAGGATCTTTTGAACGTCTCCACCAAGGGACTCGCAGGTCATTATCGCCAGGACAGGGCGTATCCTCTTCCCCCCCGTCCCCATGTGATACCATATCGCGTCGTTCAGGTTCTCTATTCCTTCCTTGGGGATGGCCCTCTCTATTTCCATCTCTATCAGGTTCCCCTTCTTCCCGAGTATTTTCTCGACTTTGTCCATCATGCTCTTCGCCTTTTATATTTGCTCCATTGTTTTTTAAAATTTAGGAATCTAATAAATTTATATCCGTGGTTTTTATGTACGTGAAATCTTTCGAGAGGATAGAAAAAACTGAGAGGGCTGTGGGGGAGAAGGCGCTGAGGCTTTCCGAGGTGTTCAGGGAGAGGCTTCCTGTTCCACCCGGTTTCGTGATAAATTCCGAGGGGTTCGGGATCTTCATGAAGAAAAACCGCATGGAGGAAAAGATTTCCAACCTCATTTCTGACCTTAACGTTGACGATTACAGGAGGCTTTCCGAGGTCTCCGGAGAGATAAAGAGGATGTTCGAGAGTTCCGAGATGCCTGATCCCCTCAAGAAGGAGATAAGGGACGCGTACGAATCCCTCTTTGTCAGCAGGGAGGCAAAGGAGGTCGGGGGAGCAGCTCTCGATTTCATAAGGGCAGGCAGGGACCAGATAAACGTTGCTGTCCGTTCGTCCCCGATAACCTCCCCGGATTCGCCCTTCGCAGGGCAGACAGAGAGCGTCCTGAACGTGCAGGGGTTTTCGAAACTCCTCGAGTCCGTGAAATTCTGCTGGTCGTCCCTGTACACGCCGAGAGCGATCTGCTACAGGAAAAGGAAGGGTTTTTCCGATATCCCCCTGGCGGGCATTATAGTCCAGAGGATGGTCAGCTCGGAGAAATCAGGAAGCGTGTTCACCGATAACTCCAGCGTAATCATCGAGGGGGCATGGGGCCTGGGGAACGCGATCTCGAACGGGATCGTCCTTCCTGACGTCTATGTCCTGGATAAGGAAAGCGGGAACGAGGTTGAGAAAAAAATAGGGAAAAAATTATGGTTATACGCCAAGGACGCCCTCTCGGGAAGCACAAGGAAGGAGCCCGTGCTCAGGGAGAAGGTGAACGCCCAGCTCCTGGACAGCGGGGAGCTCAAGAAGCTTTTCGATATGTATATGAAGGTTTCCTCCCTGTACGCGCAGCCCCAGATCATAGAGTGGGGCATGGAGAGGGGGAGGGCATTCCTCCTTCAGGCCAGGTCCTTCCCGGCAAGGGAAGTCGGAGGGGAAACCCCGGAAGGCAAAGCCCTTATGGAGGGGCTGAACGTTTCGCAGGGATCCGTCAAGGGGGGGATCAGGATCATATCCAACACGGGCGATTTCGATAGGATAGCGGATGGGGACATACTCGCCACGAAGATACTCTCGCCCGAGCTCTTCCCGTTCTTCTCGAGGATAAAGGGCATAGTTTCCGATTACGGGGGGTTCACTAGCGGCCTGTCCTTCATGTGCAGGGAATTCGGAATCCCCTGCGTTACAGGCCTGGACACGTCCTCGCTTAACGAGGGCCTTGAGGTGAGCATAACCAACGGGAAGATTTACCCGGGGGAAGATGCGGGAGAGTCTGAGGAGGAAGGCGTGACTGCGACCGAGATAAAGGTCAATCTCGATTTCTCCGGGGAATTCGACCTGGAGGGGGAGGTGGACGGCGTGGGCCTGCTGAAACCCGAGTATCTCTTTGCCGGGAGAGACCCTTTCTCGCTCTCCAGGGCCAACCCCGAGGAACTGGTAGGGGTGTTTCACAGGATAGGAACGATCGCGAAAAAATTCTATCCGAAAACGGTATGGTACAGGAGCTTCTCCGTGAGGAGCGACCAGATAGAAGGGGAATGGAAGGAGAGAAATCCCCTAATGGGATGGAGAGGTATAAGGAGATCGCTTGAGGAGCCGGAAATCCTTAAGTGCGAGATGGAGGCGATCCGCAGGCTCTATTCACAGGGGCTGAACAACGTAGGTATCATCCTCTCCTTCGTGACCTCCGTGGAGGAGTTCCGCTCGGCAAAGAACATGATCCCGTTTTCCATTAAGCTGGGGATAGAGGTGTGCACGCCTTCTTCAGCGCTGGACATCGAATCCTTCTGCAGGGAGGGCGTGAACAACGTCCTGGTAAACCTCCCGGAGTTGACCCAGTTTACCCTGGGGGTGGACAGGACCAACGCAAAGGTATCCTCCATATACTCGGAATCGAGCCCCCCTGTCATGAGCCTCATAGGGAGCGTCGTGAGGATGTGCAAGAATTACGGCGTTGGGGTTTCCATTTTCCTCGAGAGGTACGACCCGGAGGTTATAGAACGCCTGATAAGGATCGGGGTGAATTCTATCTCCCTCAATCCGGAATTCATACGGATGGGGAAGAGCATGGTCTCGAGGATGGAGAAGAAGATGCTACTGGAAAACCTCAGGGAGAGGGGGGAACTTTGATTATCTCGGTTTCTTCTTGCCAGACTGCCTTGCCTTTCTGAAGGGCCACGTTATCGCCTTGAGGAACTTCCATCCCGTCTTGATGAGCGAATAAAGGAGGAAGAGCCCTATCCCCGTGAGGGCGAACCAGAATATGTTGAAGAGCGAGATCTCTATCCCCATGCCGAAAAATAGGTTCCCTAATATGGGGAACAGGGCGCCCACCAAACCCACTATGAACGCCTTGAAAACGAACTTCACCAGCTTGTAGGCGATCGCTATGAATATCACGAAGACCGCGAAGAATATCAGTATGTCTCCCTGCCCGAGGAATTCCAGAACCATGTTTTATTTATCCCCCCGTACAATTTAAAAGTATGGATTTGGAGAGCGATCTGAGGAAGGAGACAGAAAAGTGGCTCGGGAGGATAAAAAAGGAGATCGGGGGGATCAGGCTCCTGAAAAAGGGGAAGGAAGGCATGATCGAGAACGTCCGGGCGTACGTGAAGGACTGCGAATACTTCCTCAAAGAGAAAGACCTCATCCGCGCGTTCGAGTCCGTGATCTGGGCCTGGAGCTGGATCGAGATCCTGAAAGAACTGGAAGTTATCGAAAGTTAACAAGTCGGGTCGTACTTTATCTCGATGTAGGAGTCTCTCGTGGTGGAGAGGACGTAAACGTGTTCTTTCTTCGCACTATCACCACCGCAGTTGTCTAAGGGTGAGAAATCTCCCTGTCTTGATCCCGGGGACTGTGTGAGTGGCCTGTATCCGTACGATCCCCAGCCGGACGACCAGCTGGTTCCGTAACCGTAGCCGTAATAGCCCTGGCAGTGCTGCTCGGATAAAAGAATAACCTTGCCGCATTCCTTCTCGCTGTCCTCGCCACGGGCGAGCCTTCTAACCTTGATCCATTGTGCATCGTAGCCGTCCTCCATTATGACCTTGCACCAGTTTTTGATTTCGTATTGTATCCTCTCGCCCTCGCATATCGTTCCCCCGTCCGAAAGGTCTTTGTTGGTCTTTGATCCCGTACGCGTCAGCTTGGCTGTTCCCCAGAGTCCGGACCCGCTGTAGTACATGGTCTGGCCGATCCTCCAGGCGTCCTGGCTGATCTGCTCGAACTGGTTCATGCATCCCTGCAGCCTCGAGAGGGCGGACTGCGTACCCGTCAGGCCGGACCGGTAGGCTGAAGCACCGCTGCCGCTTCCGTAGTATCCCTGGTCCAGGCTCCTCTCTATGTCCTCCACGCACATCTCGAACGTTATCCATCTCATCACTATGCTCAGCAAAGCTATCAGGGCGGGGAAAGATCTTGCAAGGAATATGCACGTGTTGTACAAAAAGTTGCCGGCCCCGGATAGGCTCTTGCCGACAGTTCCGCTGCCGTCATCCCCGGACAGCCATTTGCCTGTTATCTGAAGAATAAGGCAGACCAGTCCGGATTTCATGCCCGTGGCGAGCGCTTTCGTATACTCGCTCGTTCCCTCACCCTTGACCTTTCCGCTTAACCACCATACCATGGTGGTGAACAGACCTAGCATCACGAGAAGTCCCCCGACACCGCACCACCAGCTGTCGCATTCTTCTGTTTTTTGCACCTCTATGTCAAGCTGTTTCATGACCTGGCTCGTGTCTCTTGGAAGAAATGTTGGGGTTTCTATAAGGGTTTGACTTTCAATGCAACATTGAAGTTCACCGCTCATGCCAGGATTGTCGGGACAGGTGTAAGCTCCCCTTGCCGCCGGAACGGTTCCGTCAGGGCACTGATCAGGATTGTCAACGCAATTCTGGGGGCAGGTCGGTTTGTCGTCCGCGAACTTTATTCCCCCTGCTTCTGGCTGGTAACCATTCTCTTCGTAAGGGCTGGTTGTCGCTTTCTTGTATACCCAGGTCCCTGCGGCGCAGGTCACGCAGAAGCCCGCGATTCCCAGCACGAATTTCATTATGTCCTTCACCTTGTCCACGACTTCGGTCATTTTGCTCTTCTGTTCGAGGTAGTCTAGGAAGTTCGGATCCTTCTCGGGCTTGATCGTGATGGATCCCATGTAGGTCTTGAGGGAATCCTCAGCCAGGTTGTCCGCGTATTTGACCAGGGCGGTGAACTCGAGTTCCCCTATATTTATGTCGCTGAAGGTCTGCTCGCTGTCGTTCACGTCGACCTTCTCCTCGATCTTTATGGAGGGTTTGATCCCGAAGCCGCACAGGAACTTGTTCGTCCCCTGGGCGGTCTCCCTGCAGTAGGGTGAATAAACGTCAGCGTCTATCTCCCCTCCCTTCAGCTGGATGTCCGAATCGAGCAGGGTAAGGTCGCATATGTCGCCTTTAGCGCGGTTCTTGATCGAGATGGTCGCGTTCAGCTGGGATCTTTCGAGATTGCACCTGCCGTCCTCGCTGACTATCCAGCAGGTTATCTCGTCGCTCGCGTCCTTCTCGACGTTCATGTAGAGGTTGAAATCCTCCAGGCCCTTGCTTATCTCGACCTTGAACTCCCCTTCAGCCGACTTGCCTCCTGTCTTGGAGAGCGCGGTCAGGCGTATGGTTCCTTCCCCTGCGGCGCACCTCTGGAACATCTGCCTGTCCGCGAAGAGCGTGCACTCGTAGTCCTCGTACCTGTGGACGCCCACCTGCTGGTGCTGCTTGAGCTTGCATATGGTGGCGTTCGCGGTGGGGGAGACACCCATACCTTTCGTCAGTTTCCCTCCGCTGTCGTAGGCGTCCAGCCTGAATGACCAGGTAAGGTCCTTTTCGTCCGGTGTCTGGTGAAGGAGGTCGGCGTAGCGTATGCGTATGTAGTTACCACCCTCCCCGAGCCTTATGGTCTTGGATCCCAGGCAGTTTATGGGTTCTTTGAGAACGCCCTGCTCTATGTCGGTGTCTATGATCTCCAGGTAGGCCTGCAGGGGGATCGCCTCGATGCCCAGGTCCTTGGAACCCGAAGCCTGGAGCTGTTCCCCGCCTCTGTTTAACAGGACGCTGAGTGAAAGCGTATAGTAATGGATACCCTCGCCGGGGGCTAGATCCCCCTGGCCGCACGTGAGCTTTTCAAGGAGCTTGTCGGTCGGTATGTTGCATGTTATGGTGTTAGCCTGTAAGGTGCAGTACCGGTCGGTGTGGTATATCTCGTGGCCGTTTAAGGTTACCCTCTCCTGGACGAGCGAATCTGCCTGGAGGTTCACTAGCTTGGCGCTCAGCTTTAATTGCTGAGGGTTCTGTTGCGTGTGCCCCGGGCAGTAAAGCCTGTCTGGCGTGGTGGTCTGGACGTCCATCCTGAATCTGCCTGGAAGGACGTAGACCTTTGTCTGGTTGGTCAGGGTGTAGGTCTTGCCGTCCGAAACCCTTACGGTAACGTCAGCCCTGTTCTCCCCTATCAAAGCGTCATTGGGGGCTGTTATCTTCACATCACAGGAGAAATCATAGTCTATCCCGCTCTCCTGGCATGTTCCCGAGGTTATCCACTTGGTCGGCTGAAGGGTTGCGGAGTGCTTGAGCCCGCTCTCGGCCGCGTTGTGAACAGTGATTAAAAGGGTGGCCTCTGTAGTGTTGCCTGGTTCGGTTTCTATCTTTCCGGGTATGGTGGAGTAGATCTCCATCCAGGGACCTCCGGTTATTTCTTCAGAGGTTACCTGTATGCCGTAAGGGTAGGCAAGGCTCGTACCCTCGACGGCGAACGTGACCGATATCTGGCTGCCGGAGTAGCCGGAGGGGATGGTGAAGCTTGTCTGGGAACACCTGTAGTAATCCCGGATGCCCGTTGAACTGACCTTCTGGCAGCTCATGGACTGGTCCGCCTTGTCCAGATAGGAATAAACGAATTTGGGCGTTCCGATGGTTTCCGGATACTGGATGTAGAGGTTAACGTTGGCCTGCGTGGTCTTTCCTATGGGGATGATGTCAGGGAATACGGAGTAGACCTGCATGTGCGGTTCAGGGAGGATCACGTATATCTTCTGCGAATTGCTGATTATCTCGTCACTCCCGTAGGCGAACTTGAGTATCAGGTCCGGGCTGCTGGTAAGCAGGGAACACAAATCTACCTTGGGTATGTAACAGGTGAAAACTCCTCCTGATGAAGAACAGGTTAGAGTGTTGAATGTATTTCCGCCGTCCAGGGAATACTCCGTTGTCGGGATGCCCTGGACGTTCTCAGCCCTGGCCTGCACGGTAAGGGAAGAATCCTTTATGCAGTCAAGGGGGGAGGAGGTCGAAACTATCGTAAGGGCAGGTTCCGGGGGCGGTGATTTGATTGTTATGAAGGCGTTCGAAAGTAGCGATTTAAGGTCCCCTCCCTGGTATCCGTCAAGCCTGAAAGTAAGTTCCTCGACCCCTTCCTTACCGTATGGGATGTCAATTTCTATCGAACAGCCGTTGTAATTGATGTTGGTGAAGGAGTTGTCAAGGGAGCAGGTGGCCTGCTGGAACGGGTTGTCCATGTATTTGTACTTGAAATCGGTCTCGCTGTACGTTATGGAATCGGGGTAGTACACGTGGAGGAGAATCTCAGCGGTTGTCTTTTCCCCGGACGTGAAAACCTCGGGGGTGACTGTATCTATCCCAAGGCTTGGCGGAGGGAAGGTCACATCGAGACTTACAGGTCCTGAGACCAAGTCACTCTCCGGGTATTCGAACTTGAAGGTGATCTCCAGGTCTTCCTGCAGGAGGCTGCATATACCGGATTCAGATATCTTGCAAAGGAACGTGTTTCCCGAACCCGAACAGCTCATTGTTTCGAAATTAACCCCGTCAAACGTGTAATACTTCACAGGGGTCCCGCTCGGGGGGTTGGTCACCTGTAAGTTAACCGTTAATTCCGTGTCTATGCCGCAATCAAAAACGCCTGGAACTAAGGAGTTGACAATTAGTTTGGCCGGGGGCGTCTGAAGCGTTACGGGGAACTCCCCGGACAGGGTGATGTCGTTTTTGTACTTGAAATGGAGGGCGAAGGTTGATGTCTTGGGGGCGGAACATACAGGGAAACCATCAACAGGTACAGAACACTGGTATTTGTATATGCTTTCAACGGGATTCGTGATTGAACACGTTATCGAGCCCGGAGTTGACTTTACGCCGTCTGTCGTGTAATAGTATTCCTGGAAGTAGCAGTCCGCCTCCCCGCAGTCCAGGGCGCTTACGTTCTCCACGTGGGAGGTAACGGTTAGGACTTGCGAGCTTTCGCACGTAACGGTCTGTGGGTCCCAGTTGTCAACCTTCAGCTTGGCTGCCGTGGCGGGCGGGGGTGAAACTCCGCCTGCGCCGTAGAAAGTGACCGGGTTTGAAACCTTACCGTCACCGCCTAAAATGAACGCCCATTCCTTCGAGGACCCGTTGAAACTGTTTCCGGTTATGATCCCCGCATAGAAGGTTGGCGTTCCCGTCTCCGAGGGGTCCATCTCCTCAGAGTTTCCCGTAAGCTGGTAAAGCCTGCTCACGGAGGATCCGTCAACCAGGGTCAGAACCGAGTGATCGACCCATTCAGTGGGCACGCTCATGTAGGATTCCACGTAGGTTTTAGCGCTCTCTCCCTGTATGCCTGGCTTGAGGTAAAGGTTCAGCTTATCGAGATCGTAGTTTCTGGCAGAGAACTGCCTTATGCCCGTTTCCTCTATTGTGTCCCAGCTGCCAGTCCATACCTCCTTTCCCCCTATCTCCATCTTGACAAGTATTAGGAAGTTCGCGATGTCGTTCCTCTGCACGTCGCTCCATCTTGTCTCATCGCTGAACCAAAGTGTAGCGCTGAAGGGGCTCACGGAGATAACAGGCTTTATCCCGTTCTGGATGCACTGTGTAGGGTTGTAGTCCTTGCAGCGGTAGAGGTAGACCTTTTCTATGCTCTTCCCGGGGTCTTTGCTTGACAGGGTTATCTTTAAGTACTGGATGTTCATTTCGTACGGATAGGAAAAGGTTTTGTCTATGAGCTGGTCGAAGTCCGTTATGCTCGCCTTGAATTCCTGGTTGCCCGAGGTGAAGATGTTGACCTCCAGGCCGAAGGCGAAGGGCATGGAAAGGATTAGGTAAGATCCAATCGCTGCAAATACCTGAATCAGGATAACCTCTAATCTTTTCATGTTATCAGATACAGTCTGGGGTTTGGGGTGATGTGGAGACGCTCAAAATGTTGCAGTTTTCAAGAACGGTTGTGAGCTGCTCTGATTCGTCCTGAGCTATCGAATCGTTTATGGTCTCGTCCCCGATCATCGTGACAACCGGCATGTACACGTATATGTCCCTGTCGTTCTCCCCAAGCACGAAACTCGAATCGAAGTAACCAGTCATTATCTCGAAATTCCTGGTAACGAATGCCGAGACGTCGAATGTGTTGGGGTAAAGGCCGCCCTGGACTGACAGGTCCACCGGGCTTCCGTTAACGGTGTTGTCGAAAATCAGGTCCATGTCCTCGGGCACCCAGATGCTCTTGTCCTGGGGCGAGAACGTCGTGAAAATAGTCAAATCCCCTATGTCAGTTATTGGTTGGGGGTTCTCTATCACATCGTAGTTTGCGCAGTCCAGCTCTATGTCCCCGGTCGGGCTGTCGCACCTCAGGGGAACCCCGTTGAAATGGATGTTAAGGCTGTCCTGTATCTTTGTCAATTCGACCGTTATGTCCTCCATCTCGCTGGCCGGAAGGAAGTCTCCGTGGCTCCTGTAGCCGTTCCTGTAGACATGGATTTCGGCTAGGCCGCAGGGGATCGGGCCTTCAGCTACCCCGTTCACGTCCGTCCTGCCCACGTCGCATATGTCATACGTGACGTCCGCCCCCTCGACCGGGTTCCCTTCCCTGTCCTTTACCGTAACCTTCGCCTGGCAGTTGGCATTATTGACGCAGAGTTCGGTGTAATCCGTTCCCTCCTCTCCCAGCTCAAATGGGCAGCCTCCCGGCATGGTGCTGTTGATGTCAACCAGCACGGCGAAGTTGAACATCTGGTTCGTCATCGAATCCTCCACGTGTACCACCACTGGATAGCGGACATTGTAGGAAACCTGATAGGGGGTTAAGCATACAGGAGCTAATGAAAGCATGTTGGTGGAGATTATGTTTACAGGATTGGGCGAGAAGAAGAAATGCCTGTCCAGGTCCCAGGAGGAGGGGTATTCGAAGTAAACACCCAGATCCGGGTAGATCTTCCCCCCGACAAGGTTGACCGGGGTGAAGCAGTTCCTGTCTATCGATCTAAGCGGCTGCTCGTTCCATAACGTCTGGGTGACAGAAAGCGTTACCGCCTTCCTCATGGGAACCAGCAGGTCTGATTTCTTCTTGAAAATCCTCTCCCCGCAGCCCGTTAAAACCCCGAATGGTCGAAGCCAGTCGCTGCTGTCCGGGTCCGTGGGGAACTTGAGCATGCATCTCAGCAGGGCGCCTTCGAATATCCTTCCTTGGCTGTTGTCGTTCACGAAGTTCCTGCCGAAATCGAGTATGTCGTAAAGCTTTGTCGGGATGGTGACCTCGTAGGGCTGGGGTATGCTGTAGTCCTCTATGGTCGTGGGGAGGTTGATCCTGACCCTCAGGCTGTCCTTGAAGATGTCAACATCCAGGTCCATCTTTGAGAAATCGAACAGGACGGTCTTCTTGGCGAATTCCTCCTCGGGCTCCAGGTTGTGCCGGATATAGATTCCCATCCCATTCCCTATCTCGCTCTCCACGTCCGGCACGCTTACCTGGTCGCATGCCTGCCAGTAGGGGACGTCGAACATGCCGAACTCCACGCTCTGGTGACCGCCGGTGGGCGGATCTAGCATGCCTCCCTGGTTGTATATCAGGTACATCTGCTCTTTCAGGCCCGTCCTTATAAGGCTGTTGACGGATTCCTTCACCAGCTTGGCTTCCTCCTCGATACCCGTCCCTTCAGGAGGTTCTACCATTGTAAGCTGGAGGGAAAGAATCACGGCGATGATGGCGATCAGAATGACGGCGGCTATGGCGACCAACTCGACCTGTCCTCTTAGGGAAGTCATATTATAATATTTCACTTTTTCACTTATAACCTTTATATTATATACAGGTCTGGTTGTTGTAGTAGAGCCTGTAACCGATTTCTTGCGGAACCCCTTCCATGGTGAAACTCAGGGTAAACGTGTAGTGGCTTGAAGGATTATTGTTCGGGTCTATTCTGAAAATGCCGTCCGCAGAATAGGGACCGTATTCGTCCTTGAGATTGGTGAAGGCGAGCGTCCTTGCGAATGCCCTGGCCGTGTTGGTGATCCTCAGCTGGGAGACGAAGTCCTCTGTCAGGTTGAGCTTCTCGAAGTTGTATTTTATCGTCAGGGAGTCCCCCCTGCACACCTCACCGTCGTAATCGAGCAGGCCGGTCCTGCCTGACACGAAAAACAAGCTGGCCTGGTCCGCTGTCAGCTCCGGCTTCAGGAGGTCGTATGCCTGGGAGGTTACCTGCGCGGTCGCTATTGCAAGCAGCGTGTTCCTCATGTACTCCATGTAATCGATCACTGCTTTCTCCCTTTTCACGTGGATGTTGATCTCCTCCCTGGCGACTGCTATCGCCTCCGTCGCGATCCCTATCGAGATGTTCATCACGACTGCGTTAGCGATCAGCAGGGCGAGCGTTACCATTATTTTGAGCGGCCCTGAAAGCGTTGTTATCACCTTGCATAAAAAATTGACAGCCCCTGCTGCCGGCGTTTTTGAGAGCAGGAAGGTCGCGACCATGCATAAATAACCTTTCCACCTCGCGCTTATGGTGTCCCATAGCTTCTCCCCGAAGCACCCAACCAGGGATTTGAGGTAATCAAGCACGTTTAATGGGACTTCAAGCTCGCTGTTTATCGAACCGCTCTCGAAACTCTCGATGTTCTCTATCTCTATGTCCACCGCATTCATGGCCGCCTCCCCTATGCATCCTATAATCCCCGGTCCCGCGCTCATCAGTATGGAAAGCGTCTCGCCCTGGACGACCTTCAGGGCTATGAACAGCCCGTCCCCGAACTTTCCCACAGCCTTCAGGAAACTGCCCGTGCTTTCCGCGATGCCACTGAAGGTGGTCCCCAGAACCCCGGGGAGGGTCTTTCCGTACAACTGCGACATCTGGTTCAGCCACCTTATGTCGTTGAGCTGCTTCTCGAGCACGACAAGCTTGCAGCAGAGGCTGATGAAATCGATCCAGTACGCGGCCTTCTCAAAGCCTTCCTTCCATTCGTTCGCCTTCTCCAGCTGCCTTTTTTTCTCCTCCAGAGCATTTTTAGCGCTCAGGAAATCATGAATCGCCCTGCCCTCCATCCCGATCTTCATGGTTTCAGAGAGACCCTGGTAGTAGTTTATGTGCTTTATCTGCATGGAGAAATTGAGGTCCCTGGAGCTTCGAGATGTTCCAGATCCTGAAGGGAAGGGAAGCGCGTCTTTCGTTACGAAGATCATGCATTCGTAAAGGTTGTATCTCATCCTTCTGCAGTACGTACCTGTCTCGTTCCCGTCCCCGAGAGTGTAGGAGAAATCAAAGGACTCTAAGTACTTGGGGACGTTGCCGGTTATCGCGACAGAGATGTTCTGCTGGGGGTTCACGGGGTAGCAAAGGCCTTCCTCGTTCACTATCTTGCATTCAATCGTCTGGATCTCCCCAAGGGAGAGGCCAAGGTTTAGCGGCTGGGAGAAGGTGGTGGTTTCGAAGCTGTCCGAGACCGTGTAATCCCCGTTCCTCGCGAGTATCTCTAGGGAAAGGGGCCCGCTGCCGCATGCAGGGAAGAACGTGCTTGGTATCGTTAGCAAACACATGTGGATGTCGCTCTTCCCTTCCGGCCTGAACTCCCCTTCACTCACCAGCTCGCATTCTATCAGCTCCCTGAATTCCTGGGAGTTGTTTATCCTCAGCATCCACTCTGTTTTCCCGTAAAAGACCTCTGTGTGCCCGAGGACCACGGGGATGTCGACTATGCTTCCTGTCAGGCAGTTTATGTTCGGTTTCGGATGAGGAGGGTAGGTGGCCTGGAAGTCTATTTTAAGTTCAGGCATTATCCCGGAGTCCGTGATCACTATCCTTCCGGATCCGTATACCCTTTTCTGTCCTGCCCCGGTCTGTACGTCCAGGTAGACATCAAGCATGTTGTCTATCCTTTCCATCGGGCAGGCCGGGATCCTGTACAGCAGCTCCCGGATTTCCAAACGGCAAGATATCTCCTCGTTGCTTATCAGGTTTCTTGTCGGGGAGCAGCTAACGGAGGGTGTCACGTCGTAACTCCTTCCGGTGTAGGAGAGGTCGTTCACGTAGGCCTCGATGCCTGCTATGCTGGAATTCGGGGGGAGGTTCTCCATTATCATGCGGAAGTCCAGGTAACCGGTGGATTCGCAGCTGATGGGTTTGAGGTCGTCGAGTATCTCAAGCCTCGGTTCGAATATGCTCGCCTTTATTCTCTTTCCCGGATCGAGATACTCCCCGACAGCGTAAGAATACACGAAAGGGATGGAAAAAATCAGGTAAGAGGTTGTTAAAACAAGTAACGTCAGAAAGTGTTTTTTGAGCATACATTATTTATTTGGCTTTCGTTGTTTTTATTTAACCCTTATAAACCATGCCTACAATAATTTAAGGTATGACCAAGGCCAAAAAGAAGGTGGCTGGGAAGAAGGAGGGTTTCGACAAGATCAGGGAAGAGAAGAAAAGGATGGAGGTTATCAAGAAATTCACCAAAGAGGTCCTTAAAAAATACGGTTCTGTTGTCAGATCTGTCGTTCTGTTCGGATCAAGCGCGAGGGGTTCCTGGAGGAAGGAGAGCGACATAGACGTTTTCATAATAATAGACGACACCAAGCAGAAGATAACCCCGAACGTGAAGGAAAGGATGGAGGACGATTTCGACGTGATAGCGAAGAAGCTTTCGGATAAGCTCTCGGTCCAGCAGCCATATCTCCTCACTGAATTCTGGAACATGGTCAGGATAGGTCACCCCATAGTTTTCAATTTTATTCGCGAGGGCGTTCCCGTCTTCGACAAGGACATCTTCCTACCCATCAAGCGGCTTCTCCAGATGGGCGAGATCAAGCCCTCAAAGGAGGCTGTGGAGAAGTACATAGACCGCGCCCCTAAGAGGATAAAGAGGGTGGAGAACGCGAAGATGTACATGGTCGCTGAGGATTGTTATTACGCCATGCTCGAAAGCCTGCAGGCGGTCCTAATGTTCCTGGGGAAAACCCCTCCGAGACCGTCGGACGCTGCGGAAGCGATGAAGAAGACGCTCGTGGAGATGGATCTGGTGAAACCGGAATACGCGGACTGGCTTGAAGGGGTCATAAACGCGAGGAAGAAGATCGAGCATAAAAAGCTTAAAACAATGGCCGGGAGCGAGGTCGACCAGTGGATCGACCGCTCCAAGAAATTCGTAAAGGAGATGCAGAAAACCCTTGTCAGGGTGGAGGTCCTCAAGAGGGAGAACCTCATAGAAAAATCCTACTCCATCATGACCGAAACGATCCTCACGCTACTGAAGTCCATGAACAAGGTCCCGAAGAAAGGGGAATCGATCAGCGAGTATTTCCAGGAGCACGTTGTCAAGCCCGGTCTTGTCTCTGACAAATACCTGGAGGTGTTCACCGAACTCGAGAAGATGAAGAAGGTCGTGAAGGAGGGGAAGATACTCGACCTCCAGAAGCAGGACATACTCATGCACAGGGAGTACGTCAGGAAATTCATAAGGGAAGCCGGAAAGATACTCAGGACCAAGATCAAGACCTGAAAACTAAATTCTTTTTCTGAATTTTAGTTTAGCTACGGGGAATATTATTTTTTTAAGTAATGACGGGTTGTAATATTTCCTCATTTTCTCACCGGGATCTTCCTCCTTTTGCAGTAAAGAAAGGAAATGTTTGTATCCCTGATTTCCCATCATTTCAAATAAAAACCTGTTTGAAAGGGAGGTCTTTAGTATGTTAAGCATATTTCTTTTTACGAGCAAATTATAATCCTCTTTATGTGAGATGCTTCTGGCTGCCAAAAAACCTGATAACATCGCATATCTCATTCCGAATCCGAATAAAAAGTCCAGTAATCCTGCGCGCTCCCCTATATAAAATCTACCTTTATCTATCCATGTTTTTCTAATAAAGTAATTTCCATATCCTGCGAATTCCCTCTCCTGTTCAGAATTGAAATTGACAATTTTCCTGAATTTTTTCTTTGCTCTTCTCAGATACTCATTTGATTTTTCAAAATCTTTCAGGATAACGGTCGCGATCGTGGCCTTTTTATTATTCACCAGAAGATAGGCATAACCCTTAGGTGCTATGTCATCATCAAGGATTGCAAAGGCTTTGTCTTTCATGTTCGTTTTAAATGTTACCCCTCTAACAATACCGCTAACCTTGCAGGGTCCGGTCGCGATTATATCCGCCTTTTCTATGGTTATTTCCCTGTTGAAGAATATTTTAACACCAATTTCAAGTGCCTGTTTTTTCAGACCTTGGTCAATTGTTTTTTCTGAGCTTCCCCTCTTTACCAGATAGAAAAATGGCCTCTTGAAATTAATTTTAAAGGGAGTTAAATCGTGAGAATAGAAATCCGTCCTCTTGTAAGGGATGCATGGGAAATTGATCTTTATGTTCATCTCCTTCAAGATTTTAAGGGTATCTTCCTCCGTGGTCCAGTTTTCAATCCCCTGGAAATCCCCGTGAAACCTGCATCCGACGTCCTTTTCCTTCTCGTATACCTCAACATCGAAACCGGATTTTGCAAGGTTTATTGCCGCGGTCAGGCCGGCTATGCCAGCTCCGGAAATCACGATTTTTCTCATGATTTTCTTTTTTCTACAAGCTTTATTATCTTTTCCACGACCTGATTGATTTCAAGGTCTGTGGTGTCTATCACCATATCGTAATGGGACCTGTCGAAAACGTCGATATCGTAGTATTTCCTGTATCTCCTGGAATCGCTCTCCATCCTTTTCCTTATGCTCCTCTCGACGTCATCCACGCTCTTAAGATCCCCTCCCTCGTTCCTCTTGTCCCCGCTTTTTTTTATCTCCCCGAATATCCTCTCCGCGCCCTTCCTTATGTCCACGGTCAGGAATATCTTGAAGGAATCGGGTATGAGGAAGAAGCTGGTCCTTCCATCGATCACGAAGTTATCATCTCTCTTTCCGAGCTCCCTCTGGTAATCGTCCACTTCCTTGTCCGTCCATTCCTCCCTCTCACCTATCCTGTTCAGGTCCTCGAGGGTGAGGCCCTTCTTTCTGGCGATCTCGCGCCTCATCTCTCCTATGCAGTACCTCTTCATTTTCAGGCGTTTGGCGATCTCTTTGGCAACAGAACTCTTGCCGGAGCCTGGCAGGCCGGAAATGGTTATTATCATCTCACCATGTCCCCCAGTTCCTGAAGAATGTCGAGTATGTCTTTCTCCCTGCTGGGCGTTTCGAAGATGAGTGTCCCCTTGACGTTTAGGGACTGGATCGATTTTATCAGGTGTTCGAGTTTCATGTCGGAAGTAGCGACCGACCTGTGATGTAACGCACCTGAGGGGCCGTAAGAGATTCCGGAGAAGATGAAATAGGCTTCTTTTAGCCAGTACTGCCCAACCTCTGATCTTACCTTGTCCAGGATTCTCCGGAAGTCTTCCTCGCTGGTGATCGCCCCTGAACTCCTGGCGTGTATGTGAGCCCAGTTGAGTATGGGTTCCGTTCGTGTCGTCCTCTTTACCATGTCTATCACGTCCTCCACCGAACCCAGCTCGCTCAGCCTTCCGGTGGTTTCCAGTCCTATCCTTGTCTTGATCCGCAGCTCGTTGACGGTCTCGTTTATCTTGTAAACGACCAGCTTAAGGGCCTGGTCCTGGGGCATCCTAGAATAGAACGTGGGGTGTATTATGAGCGATCGAGCGTCCATCACGTTAGCTATGTTCGAGAATATCTTAAGCTCCTCGTCAAGATACGGTTCCTCCGGAAGGGAATGATTGTGGATAGCGAGTTCGATGTTGTACTTGGAGGCTATGGTCTTGATCTTCAGGAGGTTGGTGTAGTGTTCCTTGTAAAGGTCTGAAATGTTTTTTATGTCCGCAAAAAGCTCCTTGGGTATCAGAAGGGCTCTGAATCCTATCTTGTAGAGATCCTCAAGGACTTCAAGTGCCTGCTGGGGGGTTTTTATAATGGGGATTCTCGAGCTTCCGTAGGCTACCCCTATCCTCATTCCCAGCCTCTCCTGTATCTTCAGGCTCTTTTTTCTTGTGAGCATACATTAATATATTAGGGAGGAGATAGAAAAATATAACTGTGTTATCGATTCCCTTTATATTAGGAAAAAACAATATGATATTATGCTCGTTAAGGAGATAATGACCGAGGACGTGAAAACTATCGAGCCCGGTGAAACAGTCCAGGAAGCCGCCGGTAAAATGGTCGACGAAAACGTGAAATTTCTGATTGTCATCGAGGACAAAAAGCTCGTGGGGATACTTACGGAATGGGATTTCGTCAAGAAGATTGCCGCGGAGGAAGAGTTCAAGGAAAAGGCAAAGGTCAAAACCATAATGACGAGCGAGGTGATAGTCATAGGGCCTGAAACGGAGATAGGGGAAGCCGCTTCCATAATGGCGAAGCACAACATAAAGAAGCTTCCGATAGTGACCGAGAACGTTTTGATAGGGGTTGTAACGGCGATGGATATCCTGGCCGCGGAGCCGAAGCTTATGGAAAAGATAAGCGAACTTATTCTCATGACCAAGAAATCGAAACCTGTTGCCGGTTAAAGTAAAAGGTAAACCAGGAACATCACAAACCCGGAGGCCAGGGGTATCGTTAAGTTGTCGTTGACCTTTCTCGAAAGCTCGGCAATCGCCGCCGCTATCGCGCCCGCCAGGGAAAGGGCCGGACTCACGAAGAGGAGGCCTACGGCGAATGACCCGATTAAGCAGGCGAGCGATCCCTCGAAAGTCTTGTTTTTCCTTATTTCGTGTCTTCCGAATTTAAGGCCGAACAGCGTTGAGAGCGAATCCCCGACGGCGAGCATTGAGCAGGCCGCGGATGCTATAGGGAAGGGGAATATCACCAACGTTAGGGCGCAGGATAGGTAAAACCAGAACGCGCCCTTGAAGGGATGTCTGAGCTGCTCTTTCCTTTCGAATTTCAGGGTCAAATCCCTGAACCTGTGCTCCATCCTGTTCAGGATATTGGTCAGCTTCTTTTCCTCCCTCTTAACGTATTCTGAGTAAATGAGGAAGAAAAGCGCTAAAACGAAGAAATAGACAATCGTTATCTCCTTCTGGATGAATTGCGCGAGTATTATGAACAGCAGGCCGGATAGGTGTATGAGCTGTCTCGGAAGTTCATTACGCATTCTGTCACCAAATATAATTAACCTGTTTAATAATAATTAAGAATGAGGTTCAGGCTCTCCGGCAGGCAGGAAAGGCTCTGGGAAACCCTTCTCTTCCTTGTAAAGGTACTTCTTTTTGCCATTCCGCTCTATCTGATACTGACCTTTCAGGGCGTCCTCTACCCACTGCAGGAGGTTGTCGGGCACAATGTCTACCTTATCCTAACCCACCTGGGGTTCGATGTGGTGAGGGACGGGTTCTTCATCGGCATACAGGGAGGAAACCCTTTCGTTTTCACCATATCAGAGGACTGCACGGGATGGAAGTCCATGCTTTTCCTGGCCGCCCTTATCGTGGCGGTACCGGGAATTTCGAAAAGGAAACGTGTTATTGGTCTGGTTTTCGGGATCCCGCTCATCTATCTTGGAAACCTGCTGAGAATACTGCTGATAGTGCAGATACAGCAGGCATACGGTCTAGGTTTCGCCAACGTGGTCCACGACTACCTCTGGCAGGCTGGTCTCATCTCGCTCGTTCTGTTGATATGGGTTTCATGGCTAATCTGGCTGGGAAAGATAAAGATCAATATTTTTAAAAGATAAGTATACAAAATACATAGATGGTGTTGCAATGGACGACGAGATTGTGGGTTTGATTCCCGCAGCGGGTATCGGGAAGAGGTTGTATCCCTTCTCGCGAGCGGTTCCCAAGGAGATGTATCCCATCCTGGGGAAAGCTGTGATAGAGCACAGCATAGAGAACCTGAAGGTCGGCGGGGTGGACAGGATATACATGATCGTGGGCTTCCAGAAAGGGTCCCTTATGGATTACGTAGGTGACGGCTCATTCTTCGGTGTTAACGTTGTCTACATCTACCAGCTCAAGAGAAAGGGCCTGGGGCACGGGGTTCTCCAGGGGAAGGGGTGGATAGACAGGACCTTCGTCACGCTTCTCGGTGATTCTTTCATAGAGCCAAAGGAAGAGCTCCGGGAACTGATAGACTATCACAGGAAGGAAAAACCCATCGTCACCTTAATGCTCTTCGAGGTCAAGGACACGGAAGGATACGGAATAGTTAAATTCAGGAACCTTAAGAACGGGATTGGTCCGGTGGAGGGGATGATCGAGAAGCCCTCGAAAAAACAGGCTGAAGGGTTCAAAACCAATGGGAAATTCTATGCTATATGCGGGGCGTACGTTTTCGAGCCGGAAATTTTCAGGTACCTGGAAAAAACCAAGCCCGGCCTGAACAAGGAAATACAGCTAACGGATGCCATGATGCTCGCGCTTAAAAACGGGGAAAGGGTCAACGGGTTCGTTCTCAAGGGGAAATACATAGACATAGGCAAATGGAAAACCGTTCTCAAGACGGAGAAGGAACTTCTGAATGGATTGGATATTGATTCGCACATAATAGAAAGGGAAAGAATCATGGAAAAGGTAAGGAAACATGAAGAGAACGAGAGGTAAAGTTCTTGTTACAGGAGGTTCCGGTTTCATCGGATCCCACCTTGTGGAAAGGCTGATAGAAAAAAACAGGGTGATATGCGTTGATAACCTCTCGACAGGCAGCTGCAAAAACATCGAGCATATTATGGGGAATGAAAATTTCACTTTTATAGAACACGACGTCAGGGAACCGCTTGAACTGAAAGAGGACGTCAGGGAGATATACCACCTCGCCTCCAGGGCGAGCCCTGTGGATTTCGAGAGATTCCCCATAGACATCCTGCTCACCAATTCTCTGGGAACATACAACATGCTCGAGCTCGCGAGAAAGGAAAAAGCGAGACTTCTCTTCGCCTCCACCTCGGAGGTCTATGGAGACCCTGAAAGGCATCCGCAGAGGGAGGATTACTGGGGCAACGTGAATTCTACAGGAATGAGGTCTTGTTATGACGAGAGTAAGAGGTTCGGCGAATCCCTCGTCATGTCGTACAAGAGAAAGTTCGGTATGGACGTGAGGATAGCGAGGGTCTTCAATACCTATGGGTCTCGAATGCGTTCGGACGACGGGAGGGTCATCCCCAATTTCATCACCCAGGCCCTGAGGAACGAGCCCCTGACAATACACGGGAAGGGGGAGCAGACGAGGAGTTTCTGCCACGTCAGCGACATGGTTGAAGGTCTTATCAGGCTCATGAATTCCGGGCAGGCAGGACCGGTCAACCTGGGGAACCCTGATGAGATAAAGATACTGGACCTGGCTAAAATGATCAAGAAAATGACAAACTCCAAATCCGATATTGTTTTCAAGGGGCTGCCGGAGAATGACCCGCTGAGAAGGAGGCCGGACATAGGAAAAGCGATGAAACATCTTGGATGGAATCCAGGAACCGACTTGGAGGCGGGATTGAAGATGACGATAGATTGGTTCAGGGAGAACTTCTAACCTTCTTCATTTTTTGGCATTTCACTCTGTGCAATAAAGGCTTCGAATTCCAGAAAGTCCCTCTCTGTTACATTCCTTGATTTGATTTTTCCTAGTAGATTCTTTGCCGAAGAGACATAGTTTCCGCCCGTGTGGATTTCACTAAATATCTGTTCATAGAAAGATTCCATGTTACCGACCAACTCTTGCATCACGAATTCTGCTTTGACATAATCACCGCTTAGAATTGAAGGTTTCACTGTCCTTTCGTAGGTTTCATTAAAGCCTTTCAGGGCCGCTCTGATATTTCTCATTTTTATTTCCATAATATGCCAGTATAGCGATTTGTTTTTTAAGTTTATTGCCCTTTTGAAAATTGCTTGTCTTTCTGCGTCCTGTTGTAAACGAACAGGCCGGCCAGCCCCAGGAAGACCCCGAACCAGAGGGTTGCGATCCTTATTATTATGGTCGAGACGGAAGCTATGCCCCTGGGAACCCCTGAAAATAGGAGCAGGACGAGGAAACTACCCTCAGCTGCTCCCAGCCCTCCTGGTAGAACCAGTACCGACCCGAATATGGATGAGAAGGAAAAGATAAAGGTGGAGGTGAAGATCGAGAGGGGGCTTCCGAGATGATCCAGCAGGATGAAAAGGGCGAGGCATTCAAAGAACCAGGAGAAAACCGACATCGAGGTCGATATGGAAAGCGACCTGAACGTGAGGATCTTACGGGAGGCCTCCTGCGCCTCAAGTATGTGTTCCTTGTATCTGCCTATAACCGGCAGCCTTCCCAGGAGATTTATGAGGCTCGAGAAATACCTCTCGCTCGTTAGTACGAATATCAGTACGAAGACTAGGATGAAGACGAAAACCAGGGCGTATGCATGTATCAGGAAGGCTGAAAGTCCGGCGAGGGAAAGTATCGCGACTCCCAGGACGTCCGTCAGCCTCTCTGTGAAGACAACCATTATGCTCTTCCGGACTTTTATCCCGTGGGACTTTTTTAACAGGTAGGACTTCAGGACCTCCCCCACCTTTCCGGGCGTTATTGACATGGTGATTCCTGAGAGGAATATGATAAAGGATGACCTCTTGGGGATGCGGATGTCCAGCTTCCTGAGGAAATACTCCCATTTGGCGAACCTGACCATGATGTTCATAAAGGTCAGGCCGACAAGGACTATTATGATTTCAGGATTCAGCCTCGTGAATGCCTCCATCACGCTCTCGTATTCCCCTATGAAAATTAACGCGATGAAAACTGCGATGCCGAGTATTACGAATAGCGCGATGTTCCTGGATGATATCTGTTTCATGATTCACTTCCACTGTTCCGAATAACCGGATTTTCCGAGAACCTTCATGGCATTATTTTTCCCTTCCTTCATGTACCATGAATTCCTTATCATCTTCACGACAAACCTTCCCGGTATCCAGAAGTAGTTATAGGCCATGTTCTTCAGGTGTTTTCTTTTAAGCAGGGGGAGCATGGCCATGGTGTAATACCTCTGTGGGTTTGCCATTGCGAATTCAGTCGCGACCTCCGAAATCTTCACCTCTCCTGTCACCTTAGGGTCGATTGAACCAAGACCTGTTTTGGATGCAAACTTCAGGTATTCGACCTCTTTAGGGTCTATCTTCATGATCCTACACGCGGTGGAGTCCACGGCCACCAAGTCATTTCCGGCGAGAATCAAATCCATGACCTTCGGGGTCCCGTTGGCGGGCCCGTTGCCTTCTATCGCCACTGTTCCGTCCATGAGGGTGAAGTTGGATCTGACTGCCCTGTTTATTCCCGTTATGACCTCAGGGAGATGGTAAGTAATCCTCTTACCGAACGAAACGCCGAAAAGGTTCTTTACCGCCCCTGTGAAAGTAGTTACGGAATGGGTTTTCATCAGGGGGAGGGAAACGAGATTGGGAACCTCAATCGCGAATTTCGATATTTTTATTGGGAACGGAACTCCTATATCGCTTGCGTCAACATCAACCAGCTCATCCTTCGCCAGATCAAGAAGTTCGACTCCGTATTCTTCGCAGACCCTGTCCCATCTGTTTATTTCACATCCTTTCTCAAAGCTCTGGAAGGCCGCTGCCATTCCTTCCCCCACATGTATCTTTCCAACGTAATTTTCTATTGTTTCTATCACCCCTCCCAGAACCCAGGGAGATGTGCACATGCCGGGGAGAAGGAAATCAGCCCAGCACATGTTGACCTTGAGGAGCGTGTCCTCGCCCTTCTTGAAGAACTTCTTCCATCCGACGCCTTGCATGGATTTCTTTACCTTCCTGTGAACCTCATCCCTGGTCTGCTCTTCAACCCTTGATATCCATACTTCCGGCATCTTTTTCAACCCTTTCCGCGGCTTCCAGTCCTGATTCTATGGCGGAAGCCATATTCCTTATTTTGGGAAATATTCTATAAATACCTGCAAAGTAAAATCCTCCTGAGGACAGGGGTGGATTGACAAAATCCATGGAGTATACCGATTCCGCGAACTCTATCCTGAAGATTTTCCACCATTCAATATTTCTGGAGAATCCGGGTATTATCCTGTCCATGGATTCTGTGTAAAGCTTCATTATTTCCTTGTCGTTCATTCTCCACTGCCTCTCGCTGCTTTTCAGGTATGATGTTACGAAGAAAACAGACTTGCCCGGAGGGGCTGAATCCTCGTATAGGCTGGAGTGGTTGAAAAAGACAGAGAAGGGGAAATCCCTGTCAAGAACGTTCACCCAGTAGCGATCTATTGGTTTGTTACCCAGGCCAACGCAGAGACATATGCAGCTCAGGTATTCTATGGATTCTAGCCTTTCCTTCAGATCCTTCTCCACCCAGTCGGCCAGTTTGAGGAAAGTTTTCGGCGGTATGGCCGAAACGACAACGTCAGTTTTCAGACTCTTCCTTTTACCTCTATCCACATACAATATCTCCTTTGTTTTTTTGTTCCTGATTTTCAATACCTTCGCGTTCCTTATTATTTTCCCTCCTTTCTCTTTTATTCTCCTTTCAAAACCGTCCACTATATGCGAGACTCCTCCCTCCAGCCATCCAAATTTCTTCAGGAAAGAGGAGGACTCCTTGGAAAACCTCGTACCCAGCCAGGGGGCGGATATGTTTTCAGCAGATTCGTGGAACTTGTTCCTAATGAGCTGATCGAAAAACACCTCAAAGTTCCTCTTTCCCGCACTCTTCGTAACCCATTCCCTTGCGTTGACATCCTTCAGGCTCTCCCAATCCTGTCTTTTAATATCAAAAAGTATGAACTTCGCCAGCCTGAATTTATCGCTCAAAGAGATCGGGAACGTAAGTATCTCGAAGGGGGAGGAGAACCCTTTCACACCTCCCTGGAAAACAAAGCCCTGCCTGACCTTCTTTTTGCGGAACTTGCCTTCAAGGCCGAACTCCTTTATGAAATCAATCGTTGTCTGGTCTCCGTCAAGTACGTGATGGTATGTCTTGCTTACAGAATATTTTTTCCCGTCCCAGTCTACCGAATAACTTGAGGCCATCCCTCCCAGGTAATCCTTCTCTTCCAGCAGCGTGACCTCGTGTCTGCCAGCAAGCATGTAAGCGGCCGCGAGGCCAGAGAGCCCTCCGCCCAGTATCGCGACTTTCATCAATATCTACCCATCCTCATATTTATCATTAGATTTAATATCCTCCAAGCTTCCCTGAGACCGCGCAGGTTGAAACCGACCTTGGACTCCCCCGCACTCCTCTCCCTGAAGGTTATGGGATACTCGAAAACGTCCGCTCTGGATTTGTAAACCGTCTCGATCACTATCTTGAAACCCTTTGGCCTGAGCTTTATCCTCTCGAAAACCCCTCTCCTTATGACGGCGAAGCCCGACATGGAATCCCGGACGCTGATACCCAGGATAACCCTCGCTAGGGAGTTGAAAACCCTGCTGACCAGCAGGCGTGAAAAGGAGTAACTTGCCATGCCTCCAGGAACGAACTTGGAGCCAATCACTATCTCGTAATCCCTCGCCTTTTTGAGCATCTTCGCTAGGTCCTTGGGGTCATGGGAACCGTCCCCGTCCATTATCACGACTGGGTCGCCCTTCGAAATCTTCAGGCCCTCCAGGACGGCGTTACCGAGGCCGTCGGATTTCTGCGCGTAAACCCTCGCTCCCCTGACCTTGGGTTTGGCATCGCTCTTGTCAACTATTATGATCTCGTGCCTTTCACTGATCTCCCTGTTTATTTCATCGACCAGGTCCTGTATAGCAGGCTCGTCCTTGGTGGGGATTATTATGGAAACGGGCATAACTTTAATGGATTTGAAAGATTTAAAAATGTAAATTCCGGGTTGCCTTTTTAAAATTTAGCGGTCATTTTTTAAAATGAAATTTGACAGACTGCTCGTTATTGTGATGTTGACGGCGCTGGTGGCAAGACTGGTCTTCATATTAGTTCCCACCTTCCTGGTGGACGAAAACTTCCTGGTCGAGAACTCGATAGCCGTGGATGACGCCTTCATAACATTCAAGATAGCCAGGAACGTCTACTCGGGGGTCGGCTTAACGTTCGATAATGTGGAGATCACGAACACCTCCCCCTTCCTGTGGACATATCTGCTTTCGCTGTTCGGCTTCCTTGACGGCCAGGGCTTCGTCCTCTTCTCCCTGATCCTGTGTTCCCTGTTTTTCGTCCTGTCAGGCTTCTTCCTCTACAGGATTTGCCTGCATGTATTCGGGAGGAAAGAGATCGGAATGATAACGGTTTTTCTCTACCTATTCAACCCATTCTTCGTTCTGGTTTCCATCAACGGGCTTGAGACCTCGCTCTTCGTCTTCTTCCTCATGGTGTCCCTATATTTCTACCTTTCAAGGATAAGGAGAGAGGGGACGAAATTTCCGGACCTCATATACTTCTCCATCCTCCTGGCCCTGATGAACCTCACGAGGAGCGACGGAGTCTACTTCTTCCTGGCATTCCTGATCGACTACATCCTCATATTCAGGGAATCGGGAACGAAAGAAAGGTTCAAGAATTTCTTTATCGTGTTGGTCGTTTTCTCCCTGATAGTCTCGCCCTACTTCCTATGGAGCTATCTCGAGTTCGGCCATTTTGAGAGCGGCAACGCGTATTATTACTCCACTATCTTTGCCAAGGATTTAGCCGCCAATCCCCTTTCCGCCATGTCCAGGCAGGCGCTCGTATTCGCAATGACTGCCGGCGTAATGAGCCTCATGGTGGGAAGCGTTGTTCTGAGTTTTTTCGGTTTCCTTGCCTCCAGGAGGTTCGCGAAAGGTATCGTTCTGCTCTCCCCGCTGATAATATTCTCCATTCTTGAGATCTTCCAGTATACGTTTGTCATGCCAGTCCTTCGACTTAGATATATCCTAGCGGCGAGCATCATATTGGTTATTGGCCTGGGTCTCTTCCTTTCCCACATGAAAAGGATTTCCAAAGGCCTGTTCTCACTCTCCGTCATATCGATCCTCCTTATCCTTCTGTATTTCACCGCAGCGATCTGGACCGGCTACACGGACATAGGCGATTCGGAGATAAGGGTCGGTCTGCTCCTGAACAGTCACGTGATAAATGCGGCGGAATTCATGGAGAGCGAATTCCCGAACTCCAGGATAGGTATCTCGCACATAGGGACCTTCGCTTACTTCTCTCCCCACACGATAATCTCTGACAGGAACGGGAAGATAAGCTACGAGGCGACCGATCATGGTCTGCGGGGAGAGATAGAGGATTATTTCGAGAAGAGGGACGTGGAATACCTGGCGGGTTTCTTCTCAGAGGAAAATCTCGGGAAGGTGATAGATTCCGACATCATCTTTTCCGAGCCGGTGAAACAGCGGATGCAGCTGAAATTCAGGCACACCTTCGGCTACTACGCGGTCGTTAAGTTCAGGAAGGACTACGTCAGGCTGATGAGTTTGTAAATTTATATCCCTTTACAATATTTCTAAATTATGTCCGATAAAATTCTCGTTACGGGAGGAGCGGGTTTCATAGGCTCCCATCTAATAGACAGGCTGATAGGGAAGAACGAGATAGTGTGCGTTGACAACTTTGATCCCTATTACGATCCCAAGGTAAAGAGGAGAAACATCGGTAAGCATATCAGGAACAGGAACTTCAGGCTTGAAGAGATAGATGTCAGAGACAAGGAAAGCCTGGAGAGAATTTTCGATAAAGGCATCGACAAAATCGTTCACCTCGCTGCTAAGGCAGGGGTGAGAGCGTCCATAAATGACCCTTTCGTATTCGCTGATGTCAACATAAACGGGACCCTGAATCTACTGGACCTCTGCAGAAAACATGGGATCGGTAATTTCGTTTACGCCTCCTCCTCTTCTGTTTACGGCCTTAACAAGACTCCCTTCAGGGAAGAGGACAAGGTCGAAAAACAGATCTCCCCATACGGAACTTCGAAAAGGGCGAGTGAACTCTACTGCCAGAACTACAGTCTGCTTTACAAGATACCCGTAACCTGCCTGAGATTCTTCACCGTCTACGGCCCCAGGCAGAGGCCGGACATGGCGATACACAAATTCACGAAGCTGATAGATCAGGGGAAGTCCATAGAGATGTACGGGGATGGGAAGTCGAAAAGGGATTACACGTACGTAACGGACGTAGTTAACGGGATAGTTAATGCCCTGGAGAAGAGGTTTGATTTCGAGATATTCAATCTGGGCGAATCCAAAACAGTCGAGCTGAAATACCTGATATCCTTAATAGAAAAAAACCTCGGGAAGAAGGCGGAGATAAAACAGATGCCGGATCAGCCTGGGGACGTCCCCGCGACCTGCGCGGACATTTCAAAATCAAAGAAAATGCTTGGCTACATGCCGGAAACTTCGATTGAAGAGGGCATAAAACGATTTGTTGAATGGTATAAGGAAAGCAAATCCTAGTTCTGATAGACTTTCAGTTTCCCCTTGTTCACCATTATATCGAAGTTCTTGTCCAGATCCGATTCGAATTCGTCGCTTGCATAGAAGAAATCGTAGAAAACGCACACGTTCTCCTCTTCGAAATCTATCTCCTCCATAGTGTAACTTTCCTTGTGCGTGTACCACCACACGTAGTTGTACGAATTGGTGTAAATCTTCTTGTCCATGCAGTTTTCCTGGAGGTATTTTCCCGCCTCCGGGACGGACTTGAACCTCTCTGATCTCGGGTAGTTGTCGAAGCCGTAAAGCGTGACGGGTATGCTTAACACCACGAGGATGATCAGAAGGGGCAGGATATACTTTCCGAATTTCCTTCCGCCCATCCTGAAATTTTTGAGTTTAGTGAAACAGTAGGCGGTAGCTATCGTTAAAACAGGAATTGTTGGCAAAAGGTATCTGGGTCTTTTCACGGAGAGGAACGATAGAGGTATGAAGAACACGAAGAAAAACAGGAGGAATGGAATGAAGTTCCTGTCCTTATCCCTGTACATGAAATAGAATCCCGCAAGCATGAAAGGAAGGAAGAGAGCTGTCTCTATCACGACAACGAACAGATAGAACGAATACATGTTCAGCATAACATTCGCATCTGAAAATTCTATGTTCTTCCCGAAGTGAAAGCTTCCAGCCCCCAGCGGCTCTCCGTAGATGCGCATGTTAAATGATATCCATGGCGTCAGGACGAGTAAGGCCACGATGATCGAGAGATAGAAATATCTGCTCTTCAGTAAATCCCTCTTCCATAAAATGATGTATAAAATGAAGAACACGGAGACGACTATTCCCGTGTATTTCGTCAGGAATATCAGGCTGAGCAGGATCCCAGTCGGTATGAGATACCTCCTGTCCTTGAGGGAGGAGTACAGGGTGTAGAGAAAAAGAATGATCAGGAAGATAAAAATCCCCTCCACCAAAGCCTTGGAGGAGTAAAACCAGTGCATGGGATTTGCGGCGAGTATAAGGGCTGAGTAGAGACCGATCTCCCTGCTGTACATTCTCTTGCCAAGGAAGTATATCACAACGAATCCGGATATTCCGAAAAGGGTCGAGACGGATCTCGCAACCAGTTCACTGCTCCCGAAAAGGGCGAAAAACGGGGTTATTAACAGCGGATATACAGGCGGTCTGTAAGCATCCTCGTATTCTCCTTGAATATGACCATAGTCAACCCCCTCGGTCAGGCCCCTGGCGATGTTCATGTGGGAGGCCTCGTCGAATATCAGGTCGGTTGTGGAGATCGTGAATACGCTCAGTAACCTCAGGACCGATACCATCACTATCAGGAAAACTATGATCTTACTCTTTTTCTCATTCATACCAACCAATCCTCTCCAGTACTATCCTTCTTAATATTCTGAAGCCGTCCTTAAAGGGGTTTAGCTTTGTCTCGCCCTTCCTCTCGTAGTAACGGCAGGGAATCTCGATGATTTTGATCCCTCTCCTCAGGCATCTCAGCGTCATCTCTGTTTCTATCTCGAAGTTCTGGGCACTTAGATTCAATTCCTTTAGGGTTCTGCACCTGAACACCCTTATTCCCGTAAGCATGTCGTTTATCCTCTTAAAGAACAGCACAGATGCCGTTAAATTAAGTAGTTTGTTCCCCAGCAAGTTGGATCTCGTGAATGACTTCTCGTTCCCCTTCGACAGCCTTTTTCCCAGGACAACGCTGTTGGTTTCCAGGGACTTGAGCATTTTTTTGACATCCAGGGGGTCGTAGCTCCCGTCCGCGTCGAGGATGGCGACAGTCTTGCTATCCCCTATCCTCTCCATCGCCTCTATCATCCCGTTGCCCTTTCCCTTCCCTGACTGCACGAAAAAATCGCACCTGAACCTTTTAGCGATCTCCCTTGTCCTGTCCGTGCTCCCGCCGTCAACGACCAGGATTTTCGATTTAGGGAAGTGCTTCTTTATTTTGGGCAAGACCTCTTCCAGACCCTTCTCCTCGTTCAGGGTGGGGAGCAGGAAAATCATGTCTACCTGAACCTCCCTCTCAGTATGGCAATCGAGAATTTGAAAATATCGCTGAAGAAGTTAAGCTTGGATCTGCCTAACCTTTCCTCGGATCTTATCGGGACTTCCTTGTGTTTGAAACCCATAGCTATCGAACGGGACGTGAACTCCGCCTCGAAGTCGAGACCTTTTGCCCGTATGTCGCAAGCCTCCACGACATCCTTCCTGAACGCCCTCATGCCGCTGGTCACGTCCGTAACCCTCTTTGAAAGTATAAGGCTTGCGAATTTAGCCCCCAGAACGTTGGCGATCCCTCTGAGAAAGGGGAAGTTTTTAGGAATCCCATTCTTGAAACGCGACCCTATCACAAGGTCATTCCCTTCGAGAGCTTTGATAAGTTTCGGTATCTCCTCAGGAGGGTACGTGCAATCCGCGTCTATCGTTACGATGAAATCGTTCTTCGCCTCCCTGAAGCCCGTTTTAAGAGCGATCGCCTTCCCCATGTTTCTTTTGTTTCTCAGAACCTTAACGCCCAGTTTTTCGGCGATCTCGCTCGTCCTGTCATCCGACCCATCATCCACGACTATTATCTCGTCCCCTCTTGAACAGACCCTTTTGGTCTTTTCCACGACTTCCTTTATCGCTTCCTCCTCGTTGTATGCGGGGATGACGATGGTTTTTTTCATAGATATTGTTTGTAGAAATCTTTTTTAAAAACCTATTACAATATGGGGTTATATGATCAGGGAAGCCCGTGAAATGGTCTTCGAATTCTGGGTAAAATACAAGAACCCTATTCTGATAACGATCCCCATCCTGCTTCTTGTCGTTCCGAAGGCGCTCACGGGTCTTGAACTGGGGGACGGCCTGCCTAGAGTGATAGAGGCCATCAACCTTTCGGTTAATCCAGATTTCCTGCTTTATCCCTTCCCTCCCCTGTGGTATTACATGGCCTCGTTCATATGGATATTCACGCAAAACATAAGGATAGTTGGCCTGTTAAGCCCTGCCCTAACATGCATACTTATATACACCACGTACATCTTCATGAAAAGTTTCGTGAACGAGAGGGTCGCTTTGTTAACGTACGTCTTCCTCTTGTTCACGCCCGAGCTTGTCGCCAGGGGGATGTCTTCCTATCTCGAACCTCTGGCTGCTGTTTTTATCATTATGACCCTTGATTTCTATCTCAGGGATAAGCCGGTTAAATCGGGCATAATGTTAGGTCTGGCCCAGCTTTCGAAATACTCGAGCCTTTTCTTTATTCCCGCCCTGATAACACAGGAGTTAATAACCACCAGGAACCTTAAAAAATTGGGTTTTGCGCTCCTGTTGACTGCGATAATATCGCTTCCATTTTTTGTGAAGAATTACGCGATCTACGGGAGCCCAATATATCCGTGGACCACAGAAGCGACTCCCGGAGGGGATGAAGAGCACATGGGTTTCTTCGGGAATCCTGTAAGTTTCATCGGCATGACGTATTCCTCCTACTACTTCAGCTCAGCGAATGTGGGGGGTTTTGTCCCGGATGATATGCGTTTCGCTAGCGGTTCGAATTTTTTCGGCTGGGGGAGCGTATTAACGATACAAACCCCCGGCGGAAGAATGCTCAGCATACATATACTTGACGTTTTGGCGTCCGGACTGCTGTTCCTGCTAATGATCTATGGGTTGTTCTCTCTTTACAGGTATGACAAAAAGAAATTCCTGATAGTGGTAAACATATTGTTTTGGTATGCGGTTTTATTCGTTCCCTGGTCGGTCAGGGCGCTTGCACCAGCAACGCGGTATGTAATGATAGCTTTCCCTTTCCTGGCCCTTCTGACAGCCTTCGGTTTCTATTCGATTGACAAAAGGTTGACTGACAGAAGAATTCGTTATGCCTTCTACATCATAGTCTTTGCTTGCCTTTTCTATCTGTATTTCCTGCAGATAGACAGGGCCATCCTCTTCTCCCAGCATTACAGTGAGATAATAAACCATCCATACATACAGAACATGTTAGCTGTGCCCGTCAATTAATATTATAGCTTGGACAAATCAATATTATGAAATTTATTAAAAAATTCAAGAAAATTCTCCCTATTTTAAGCATCGCTCTTCTGGCAATTCTTCTCTACTTTTCCGACCTTCCCAGGGTTATCGGGGTTCTGGCAGAGGCTGATTTTTCACTTATCCTCCTTGCAATTGTCATAGTTGCCTTCAGCGTGTTCGTGAGGGTTCTGAGGTGGAAGCTGTTTCTCAAAAACCTTAAAATAGACGCGAGCTGGGGGGAATGCTCTTATTCTTATATGCCTGCCCTTTTCCTTTCGAACTTCACGCCTGCCAGGGTGGGCGAACCTGTGAGGTCATATTTCCTAAAAAAGATCAAGAACGTCTCCATGTCGAGGACCATGCCCAGCGTTATAGTGGAGAGGGCCATGGACGTTGTCAGCCTGGTTATCATGAGTGTTTTCATACTCTTCACTTTCAACCTGGGATATATGGTTTACGTCGACGTTTTTCTTGTGATCCTAATCTTAATGGTCGGCATCGCAATTTTAAGGAGCAAAAGAATGTCTGCAAGAATTTTTGGATTGCTGTTCAGGGTTTTATCATTCCATCCTAGACTTAAAGAAGCCAAGAGAAGGAAGTGGGAGATCACCGAGAGGTTTCACAGCGGCTTCAGGATGGAGAAATCCATTCTTTCTGTTGTGTTTGTTCTTTCATTATTCATATGGGTTCTGGAGGGCATAATCTTCTACATTGCCTTCCTTTCAATAGGTATTGAACTCCCGCTTTTCCTTATAGCCTCGATATTCGCATTCTCCATCCTGATGGGCGTCATAACGTTTCTTCCGGGAGGCATAGGATCCACTGAATTCGTGTTTGCCCTGGTACTTCTTAGTTACATGCCCTTGCCTCAGGCCACCGCGGGCATTATGCTCGGGAGGTTCCTGACATTCTGGCTCATAATGTTCATGGCAAGCCTTTTCTGGAGGAAGGTTTGATCCTTGCGAACAGCGTTTCGTAGTCCCTGCTGACCCTGTCCCATCCGAAATCCTTGCTGAAGGAGAGTGCTTTTTTACCCAGAACCTTTCTCAAGTTTTTATCCTCTATCAGTTCTTTGACGTTTTCCTTCAACCCTTCGTAACTTTTTGCCAGCAGACCTGTTTTCCCGTCCAGGACGACTTCGGGTATTGCGCATGTCATGTAACCTATCGATGGTTTGCCGCATGCCGCCGCTTCCATGAATATCAGGCCGAATCCCTCCCATTTCGAGGCAGAAACAAAGAACGAGCATTCCTGATAAAGCCTCAACAGCTCTATTCTTCCCAGGTTTCCCATGAAGTCGGTGTTAGCATTAATTTTCTTAGCCAACCTTTTCAGTTTTTCTGTTTCAGGCCCTTCCCCAGCGATTTTAAGCGGGAACCCCAGTTCGCTGGAAATCCTTATCAGTTCGTCTATGTTTTTGTGTTTTTCATGCCTTCCCACGAAGAGCATGTAATTTCGATCCTTCCGCGTGGGTTTGAATATATCATCCACGCCGTCCCTTATCACGACTATCTTCTTTTTCGGAACCCCGTGATCGATAAGCTCCTTACTGAGGTATTCTGATATGCTGACCACCTTATTTCCGAACCTAAGGCTCTTCCTCCCCAGCCTGTTTACCGTGCTTCTGCCTATTTTCCTTAATCCATTCTCGCTCAGGAAGACGAACGGGAAGCCGTGATATGTCACGACAACGTTTTTGAAACCGAAGAAGGCGGGATTCATGGCGGAATGATGGAGGTTTATCACGTCGTATCCCTTGGAGGCGGTTCTAAAAGAAGGGAAGTTCCTGAAGAACAGGAAATCACTCACCCCTCCCTTGACAAGCTTTCCTCCCTTGACCTTCTTTATGCTGAAGTTATCCTCGGGGAGGTCGTGATCAGCTGTTATCACATCGACTTCGTGATCCTTACCTATCCTTCTCGCCAGCTCGAATATTACGTTATCGACCCACCTTCCCCGGAGGAAGGTGTCGTTAACGAAAGCGATCTTCATAGATTATTCTTTAAGGGAAAGAGTAAAAAAGGTTAGGATTTCTTTCTGGCCGCGATAAAGTAGTGCAACGGGAATTTTTCCCTGTAATCTTTTCTTATTTTCATCATTTTCCTGTCAAACGCCTGCGATAGCAGGAAGGAAATGTAGCTCAGCATATTTTTCAGTTTTTTCATCTTTACGGCATCGAGGAAATATGTAGTGAAATTATAATCGAACACTGTGAAGAAGCCCCCGATTGTTTCGAATGTCTCTATGGAGAAGTTGTCCAGCATCCTCTCCAGCCTCTCCCTCGTGTATCGGCTGTAATCACGTGGGGAAGGGTGATAATACATCATGAAGGGTATGCTCACGTAAATCCTTCCTTCCTTTTTCAATACCCTTCGGACCTCTTCCAGTAGTCTCTGCGGATCGTATATGTGCTCGAGTATGCTGAACATTATTACGTTATCAACCGAGTTGTTTCTGAAGGGCAGGTTATCCTCAAGATCCAGGACAACGGATACGTTTTCCGTTCTTTGGAAATCCGCTGTGAATATCCTTCCCTTGCCCGTGTCCATGAACCTGTAGTAGGACATCTTTTTGGTGGTTCCCATGTCAATCGTTATTCCCTCTGGTTTCACGTGCTTCTCAACTATCTTGTTGAACAGAACCCTTCCAATGTTCTTGCCCCTTGAAAATTCCCTGAATGTTTTCATAGGATCCTCCTTATTTTTCGGTTATTGTTATCAGCTACTTCTGGCAGCGATGAAAATATATGAACATAAAGCGGGAAATCTTCTTTCCAAAAATTTACAATTTTTTTCGCTTCTTGGCATCCTAAAAAACATAGGAAATGCTTCCTCCACCTCGAAATCGTAAATTCGGAGTAAAGAGATTATGGAACGCTTGTCATAAATACAAACATGTTCCCACGTGTTAGAATATCTATTGAAGAATGCCCTTATTAGATGATAAAAATTATACGCATTTGGAACAGTCACCAAAAGCTTGCCGTTTTTCTTTAAAACTCTCCTGATTTCCTTTAAACAAGTTCCAGGGTTACTCAGGTGTTCTAGAACTTCAGCTGCAACAACATAATCAAAAAATCCGCTCTTGAAAGGTAATTTCTCCTCGTTAACATCAACTTTTTTGATTCCTGTTCCTTTAGGATATATATCAACTCCGTGAAATTCTATATTTCTAGGGAGAAACCCCTTTAAATCACCAGAACCAGCACCAATATCCAATATTTTACCTTCTGTTATCCTTGAGGCTATTAACTTATACCTATCTCCGATGCTTGCCTTGGTTTTCTTTTTTTTCATTTAACTCACTAATTTATATGAATTCCGTATACCTTTTTATGAGATCTAATTGATTTCCAAGCTTGTACTAATATGTTTGGTTTGACATTATATTTTATATAGTATTTTTCCAATTTTTGACATTCTTTCATCGTATGTGTATTTCTTACTGTCCTCGTATGCATTTTTCGCTATCCTTTTAGCCAGCTCCTCATCCTTTAAAATCCTTTTCACTCCCTCAAGTAAAGCCTTTGGGTTGTCTGGTTCGACCAATAGGGCATTTTCTCCGTTCTTAAGTATCCCTTTAAAACAGCCGACTTTTGTGGCGATTATTGGTTTCTTGACCGCCATGTATTCGAACAATTTTAAGGGAGACGTTAGATACTCTGTGAAATTATTCCTTGAATATGGTAAAATCAGTAAATCGCTCGCATTCAGGTAATCAGAAACGCTCTGATGAGGCACGCTCCCGACAAAAACTATTCTGTTATCGAGTTTCAATTTTTTTGAAACCTTTGCTAACTTTACTACCTGTTCTGGCAACCCACCCACAACGTATAACATTACCTTGTCATTTTTGTCAAAGTTTTTCATGGAATAGATAAGATTTTCAATTCCTTGTCTGAAACTTATTCCGGAATACATTAAAATTTTGTATTCTTTGGGGATATTCAGTTTTTTCCTTGAACTATATTTATCTTTCGGTTTGAATGCCCTGCCATCAAAGGCGTTAGGCAAAAACAATGTGTTTTTGTTGAATCTTTTAACATAATTCCCTAACCATGAGGATGTTGCGATCACAGCATCAAAGTTTTTTAAAATAGTAGTCTCTATGTGTTTTGACATCTTTCGAAAAATCAAACTTGCTCTTTCGAACTCAATGTACTCGAATTTGTGAATCTCATACACTAGTTTCTTTTTGTGTATATTTCTGAAAACCGCAAAGAAAAAGGCTACGACAGGATCTCTTATGAATACTATATCTGTTTTTGAACCTAAGATGTGAACGAACGTTAAAAATGAAAAAAGCAAACGTTCAAGAAAATAGAAAAAATACCTGCCGGGAAGGTTAAGTCTTGTAAGGAAGTATGTTAAAAAGCTTTTGGGTATGAATTTCAGTTCGAGGTTCGAATCCCTGTAAAATCCCTTGGTTTCTTTGCTGTTCATGTAATTGATCGGGGATAAAGGATAAATGACTTTTACCTTATTTTCCTTTGCAAGATTCTTGCAGGTGTGAAAAGTCTGTATTGAATGTGCTTTATTGAGCGAGGCTTCTCCCATGGCAACGTAAGCTATCCTTTTCATTATTTCACCTTAACTACCGATTGCAGGAGTTTCTCCCACTTCCCTATGTACTTATCCCAGCTGTAGTCTTCCTTCAATACGTATTCGTAAGCGTTCCTTCCGATTTTCTTCATAAGCTTTTTATCCTTTGATAGCCTTTCCAGCACATTGCGAATATCATCAACATCATCCACTTTTATTTTGATCCCGTTCTTCCAGTTTTCTATCATTTCAGGGACGCCCCCGACGTCAGTCCCCAAAAAAACCTTTCCCATGGCCAAAGCCTCAAGGACAACAGAGGAGAAACCCTCAGCCTTTGAGGGAAGAACTATAACATCACAAGCCTGCATGTATTCGGGGATTTTGTTCCTGTGGACAAATCCCGTAAAATGCGTGTTTTTTTCAGCACCCAATTCCCTGGATAGCGATTTCAACCCGTTAATTTCCGACCCGTCACCCACCACCAGCAGGGAAGCACTCGTTGCTTTGCTGAATTCCGCGAAGGCCCTCATGAGCACATAAACCCCCTTTTCCCTGACCAGTCTCCCGAAGAAACCAACGACAAACCCCTCCAGGCCGATTTCTTTGGAAACCCGAGATTCAACCTCGGGGTTGAATTTTTTAAGGTCTATGCCATGGTGAAGGACTTTCGATGGTCTATCTATTTTAATGACGTTATTCAATGTCTTTTTGACCCAGAGGCTCGAATATACTATAAAGTTCGAGCGATTGAAAACGAAGCGTTCGAGTATGTAGTAAAATGGGAATTTTACGCTTTTTTTATGACCGTAAGCTTGGGATTGGTTTCTCACCGAACAGACAACGGGCAACCTGATGAACGGCTTTGCCAGAACCGCAGGCAGCGCAGTAGACCAATCCCAGCAGAGTATAACATCGTATTTTCTCTTCCTGTTCGATCTCAATATTTCCAAAAAGGCGGATAAAACCCAAGAGAGCAGTCTTAGCCCCGCAAAATCCCAAAAACTGACCCTAGAGACCTCGACCTTGTTTTGAACGCTCCTTCTTTCTGAGTATTCTGTCCTTCTCGCTATCACAGCAACTTCGTGTTTTTCAGAAAGCTTTTTCGCAATCTCCGGCGGAGACGATGCTAGATGAACCCCGTCAGAATGCTCTCTTGCCTCCTCGTAAGGGTAAAAATACGTTGCCAGCAGCAGGATTTTCATAAAAGCTCCCTGTAAATTTTTGATATTACCTTTAAATTCTTTTCAGGATCGAACATGCTGTTTGCAAGCTTTTTAATGTTCTTTCCCATTTCCTTTGCCCTGGCCGGGTTTCTTATCACATATTCCATTGCGTTTGCAAGACCTTTCGGTGTCACATCTTTGACCAGTATCCCGGTTTTTTTGTCTATAACCACTTCCCTGCTCCCGCCCCTGTCCGTGGCTATAACAGTTTTGCCCAGGGATCCGGCCTCTATAAGGACTCTGCTAAGCGGTTCTTCCCTCATGGAGGGTACGATAACTGTATCAGATTTATCGTAAACTTCCCTTATCCTTTTGTAGGAAACCTTTCCTAGGAACACAACATTTCTTATACCCCTTTTTCTTACAAATTCCCTGTAATGCCCAATGTTTGAATTTCCTGCTATCAGAAGTTCAATATTTTTTTGTTTGAGCGAACTGAATGAATCCAGAAGGAGTTCGATTCCCTTTGCCTTGTCTAATCTGCCCAAAAATAAAAGGGTGTATTTATTGCTTTTTCTGATTCCTCCTCGTTTATCCCACGCAGGCATCAGCATGTAGGATACGTCCACTTTCCTTTGGTCCACTCCAACCCTCTTTGTCAGACATTCCTTCATATAAGCACTGACCGTCACAATCCTGTCCATCCTTTTTATGCAGAACTTCCTCAGATTATAGTTGAAAATTGTTATGCACGCTACCCATGGTTTTAAAATGCTCTTTATTCCTGAGAATTTTCTCAACTCATTTTTAAGACCATCTTTTGTAAATCTGTACCCATGATCCCTTATGGTTAAAACCACCTTCCTGCGCAATAACCTGCTGGCGAAAAAGGGGCCGGGTATTAATGAACTGCTCTGTATGTGAACAAGGTCTATATTGAATTTCTTTATCGCAATCAATGTCTGCAAAAAAACGTAAAACTGGAAGATACAGGTATCAAATAGCATCATTATTCTCTTTGGTTTGAATGGAAATGCAAATCTGTGGATAATGAATTTTTTTTTATCATAGCTTGTCCGATCGGATAAATGCCGATAGTTGGGAGTTAATACAATGATGTTATACTCTCTTCTAAAGGCATCTGCATGTAAATATGTGCTGACCTCTGCTCCCCCAACTTCGTATGGCTTGAAAAAGGGGATAACGTATAGTATGTTCATCTATCTCACCAGCAATCCTCTATGAAACCCCAGAAAATAACCAACCCTTCTTATTAGGTTTATACATGAACAATAAAGAAAAACCTTTAAATCTTTTCTCTTCCTAAAAATTCTTAAGCTCGGCGATACTAAGTAAGCCAAAAACAAGATTAATAAAGTCGCCAAGAGTGTATAGTTGTAAAAAACAGATAATATAAGCAGGATGATGTATGCATAGGCTCCAGAAATGATTGTCAGTGATTTCAGGGAGTTGTAATTCTTAAAGGAGAGGAGGGGGAGGAGTATCTGACCATCGCCCTTCCCGTAAAGATAGAACTGTCTGAAAAGTTTCTTTAAACTTGATCTCATTCTCCAGTTTACGATTGCATTCCTCGCGATCATGTATTTCGATCCCGTCTTTTTCAGGTTTAAATTGAAAAGAGTATCTTCAGCTGTATAAAGATTCTCGGGGTATCCTCCAGCCCTTTCCCATGCCTTCTTACTGAAGAAGGCTGATCTCGAAGAGGGAGGCCAGTCATCGGGAAGTTTTTCAATATCCGGACAGATCATCTCGCCCGCAGAAAATTCAAGGAGGTTTCTCGAATATGGTTTAAAGACGCCCGCCACAACATCGGCCTTTGATATCTCCTGCGTTTCCACCAAGTTCTTAAGCCAGTTTCTTTCCAGGATACAACCGCCATCCGTTGAAGCTATGAAATCGTTTTTTGCGTTTCTGATGGCTATATTTCTTCCTTGGGCGATGTTCGAACCTTTCTTCACAATTAATTTAATGTTTTTGTTTCTTTTCTGGTAACTCTTCAAAATCTTGATCGTATTGTCAGTCGAGCCCCCATCCACAAAAATAACTTCGTCTGGCTTTCGCGTCTGGTTTATAATTGAATCTAGGAGCTCTCTGACGCTCTCTTCTTCGTTCATCAGAGTGCATATTAGAGATGTTTTCATAATTTCACTTTTGATATACATCATATAATTTTATATTAATTTTAAAATAGGTGAGAGTACCTGCAAGATTATAAATCTTTTTAAATCTTTTAAAAAATCTTAATGATGGTTATTATGAAAAAAATAGTAACAATTGTTGGTACAAGACCGGATCTTATAAGATTAAGTGAAGTTATTAAAAAAATCGATAAACATTTTAATCAGGTATTCATACATACAGGTCAAAATTTTGACGTAAATTTGAGAAACGTTTTTTTCAAAGATTTAAACTTAAGAATTCCAGATTACCAATTTAACCTAAAAGAAAAATCAGTAGGTTTCAAATTTATTGGTGAAATGCTAGTTAATATTCAAAAAGTTTTAGAAAAGGAAAAACCAGATGCTGCATTAATACTAGGAGATGTAAATTCAGCGCTTTCAGCATATGTTTGTAAACAAATGCATATACCAGTTTTTCATATGGAAGCAGGAAATAGATGTTATGATGACAAAGTACCCGAGGAGGTGAACAGACGCATTGTAGACACGTGTAGCGAATATCTATTAACATTTACACAAAGAAGCAGAGAA
>Ga0180438_10000556_pt1 | contig 70970 bp, 45 predicted proteins | sample SS_ome_12_FD_132455 | JGI IMG/M metagenome (GOLD analysis project Ga0180438, IMG submission 132455) | Hypersaline lake sediment archaeal communities from the Salton Sea, California, USA - SS_3_D_2 metaG | ecosystem: Environmental > Aquatic > Non-marine Saline and Alkaline > Hypersaline >...
AATGATTTTTCGAAGGACGCCTTGGTATCGCATCTTGGCAAGAAGACCAAATTCTCCGAGTTCGTCAAGGGCGACTTCTCCGGCCAATCTTCGATCGACTACCTCAAGGGACGTGGCACCTTCTTTGAGGAGGATGGCGAGTATCGGATGCAACTCGACCGAGATGGCCTGCGGCGCGTCTTTCGTGTGACGGGAGTGATCGACGGTCGTTTCTATCAGTCCTATTCGGGTCGTTTGATTCAGGGGCCTGAGCCGGAAGACCACGTCTATCGAGGAAAAGACCTCAGCCTGCCGTTTAGTTATTCTCTTGACAGCAATCAATGGGTGCCGCCGGTTCATCAGGACGGCGGCTACGTGACGGACGACGATCACCCCGATCCGTTTGGAGATGGAGGCAACTTTCTTAATTTCGACGCGCGATGTGTCGTCTGCCATACGACTCGCCCATTTGGCGATTGGGTCATTGCCGATAGCGGCAAGACTCGGGCAGTTCACCATGCGGGTCGCGCCTTCGGATTCTTGTTGGGACCGTATATCCAGCAGAACCATCCGAACATCCTCGACCCCAAGCTGATGCTTCAAGATGTACCCGATGATACCGTCCAGAACATTCTCGACGAGATGGACAACGTTTCGGTTGAACAGGGTTCAATCTCGGTCGATTCACGTGTCTCCTGCGAGGCGTGTCATCTTGGTACGCGTCAGCATGTTGTGAAGAGCACTCCAGAAAAGAACGGTCAGCCGACTCGCTATTTCCCCTCAAGTCAGTTTCTCGTGATCAGAAAGCCCGAAGGCAAGACCGACGCAGAGGCAAAAGAAATCGTCTGGGGCCGTAGCGCAAGCAACCTGAATTTTATGTGCGCTCGTTGCCATACCGATGAGCGCGATCGGTTCGCCAATAGTATGTCGACCTGGTACGGGGCTTCCATGAGCGATGCCGGCCGTGGGCATTGTTATCATGCCGCGGAACAAGGATCTGGCCCTCAGTCGTCTTTGACTTGTATCGCCTGCCATGATCCGCACAAGAGTTCGGGGTCGACGTGGAGTGAGACTCCACAGCAAGACGACGCCAGGTGCGTTAAGTGCCACACCGAATTCGACAATGCGGAGGCGGTCAAGGCTCATACGCATCACGAGACCGGTACCGCGGGCAGCCACTGCATGGACTGCCATATGCCGAAGATGGTGGAAGGTCGTGATGGACTGTTGCGTACCCATATGATTTTCAGCCCGACGAACACCGCCATGCTGGAATCAAACCAACCCAACGCCTGCAATCTTTGCCATCTTGAGGAGCCAATTGACTGGACGATCGATCACTTGAACAAGTGGTATCGGTCGAAAGAAGACGTCAATGTTGCAGCCGGCTCCCAGGGCGGGCCCGGCGACAAGCCTTTGGTGTCCGACGAGAGAATTACCGCCAGCTATCCACAACGTGAAGGTAAGGTGGGGCTGGGCTGGCTGGACAGTAACCACGGCCCGACTCGACTTGTCGCCACCGCGGCACTCTGCCAAGCCAATGCTCGCTGGGCGTTAGCCGATTTGATCGAGGCCTTGGATGACAAGGAACTCGCCAATCGCAAGTTCGCCCAGAAGTATCTGGAGCAGATGCTCAACGCCTCGTTCGAGGAATTCGGGTATCGCTACTATATGGCACCCTCGGAGCGATCTGGTCCCATTCAGAAGATTCGGGATAAATTTGGATCCGCCGAGGGCAAAGAACCAGAGGCGGGTGAATAGCCGTAAGGTGATCGGGTGCATAAGGCGACTGGGCCATCATGCGGGGTGCTCCGGATCTGGTCTTCCAGCCGAGCCGTCGCCTTGTTTCGCAAAACGTTGCGGAAGGTCGCAGAACGTCATTGTCGCCAGCTGATCACCTGGCAAGTGCGCCCCTGTAGCACACTTCCATTGTCGTACGGTTTGCGACCTGGACCGCACTGTATTAGATTGGCAATAGGCAGGTAGCGGTTCCCCTCAGGCGAGTTTGCGGTGCGATCACAACCTCTCAATTCGAATCGTCATGGTCACCGCCGCCAGACGACTCGATATCCAGTGTTCGCTTCGATCAGCAAGCTGGTCGCGGCAGCGGTGCTCTTATCGATCGCAGCTTCTTGCTCTCGCGATGCCCCTGTTGCCCCGGGGCCAACGACCAAGCAACCAGCCGACCCTGCGGCCATTTCCCAGGTTACCAACCGCCCAATCGTTGTCCACGGAGATGGCTTCATCGGCTCAGCTTCCTGTCGAGAATGTCACGAAGCCGAGTACGACAAGTGGCACGGCTCCTACCATCGGAAGATGACCCAACTCCCGTCAGCCGAAGCGGTGGTGGGAAATTTTGAAGACACCGAGTACGAGTGGGAGGGCAAGAAGTACTCCTTCTATCGTGAGGGGGAGGAATTTCGCGTTCGGATCCAAGACCTCGAAGATCCCGAGAAACCGATCGTCGACAAGCCGTTTGTACTCACGACCGGCTCCCACCATTTTCAGGCCTACTGGCTTCCCAGTGGCAATACTCGGGCGCTCGACGTGTTTCCGCTTCTCTATCGCATCGCGGACGGCCGCTGGATGCCCTTGGCATCTCAGTTCATACACCCACCCGGCTTCTATCACGATTTCAATCGGGCCGGAGCGTGGAATGTGACGTGCAACCGCTGCCACACGACCCATTCCAGGCCGCGGATCGAGGATGGCCTCAATATGGACTCGTACGTTGCGGAGTTCGGAATATCTTGCGAGTCTTGCCATGGTCCGGCGGAGCAGCACGTTGCCAACGCCCATGAGAATATTGACGAGATGGCGATCATTCAGCCGGAGAAGCTAACGCCGATTCGTTCTGCGCAAGTGTGTGGCTCCTGCCATGGGGCACTCGATTACAAGACCGAGGAAGACAAGGAGTATTGGCGCATCCATGGCTTCCCTTATCGACCTGGAGACGACTTGCTGAAGCATCGCAGTGCGGTCAACTCAGGCAAGAAACAATACTGGCCAGACGGGATGCTGCGGGTCTCGGGGCGAGAGTACAACGGACTGACGGAGTCACCTTGCTTCAAGCATCACGATGCGACTCGCCAGATGACTTGCCTTTCTTGTCATCAGATGCATCAATCCCTGGACGATCCTCGTCCGACGGAAGAGTGGGCCAACGATCAACTGAAGTACGCCATGGATTCGAATATTCCTGGCAGACAGAATGACCAGGCCTGTATCCAGTGTCATGAACAGTTCCGTGGTGACGAGGCACTAACCCAGCATACGCACCATGCGGCCGATTCGACTGGCAGCCGCTGCTATAACTGCCACATGCCCCATACCACCTGGGGTGTCATGAAGGCGATGCGTAGTCATACGGTTAGCAGCCCCAGTGTGAAGGAAAGTCTCCATCCAATTGAGCGACCGAATGCTTGCAATTTGTGTCACCTCGACAAGACTCTCAAGTGGACCGCAACCAAACTGAATGAACAATACGGCCAGCCTATTCCCGAACTTGTCTCCGACGAACAGGCGGTCGCCGCTTCCCTGCTGTGGGGCCTCAAGGGAGACGCCGGCCAACGGGCACTGGTCGCCTGGAGCATGGGATGGACCCCGGCGTTAGAGATATCGGGAGGGCTTTGGATGGCTCCTGTCCTCGCACAACTCCTGGAGGATCCGTACTACGTAGTCCGCAGCACGGCCTATGAGTCACTCAAGAAAATTGAAGGTTTCGAGGCCCTGGAGTACGATTTTGTCGGCTCATCCGAGGATCGGCGAGCGGCCAAAAACGAAGCTTTGCGGATCTGGCGCCAACTGCAAGAAGACGCTGAGAAAACGAACGACCCGGCCACGCTGCGCGGTGAAGACGGGCGGCTGATGCAGAACGTGTTCAATCGCCTGCTGAGAAGGCGGAACAACGAAGAAGTGTTCTTGGAAGAGTAATCCGCATAGCATGTGGATCGAGTCTCGTTTCTGACGATGACTTCAGAGGATCAGGCCACGAACCGGTTCGATATGCCCTTCTGCACGAGGACGTCTGCGGATGCTTGAAGTGCTCCTGATCTCCTTGCTGCTGGCCGCGGCGGCCATCCCCTTGCTGTCGCGACTACTTGCTTCACCGCGACTCGCGGTCGTCTTGGGAGCTGTTCTGTTCGCGTTGATCGCCTCCGCCGCGGTCGCCTGGAGGGGATCTCCCACACCGGTCGTAGCGACTGCCGGACGCCCGATTGAGGTTGTCTCTGATAATTATGTGTCGTCGCAAGGCTGCCGTTCCTGCCATCCCCAGGCTTACTCGGCTTGGCATGCCTCTTATCATCGCACCATGACACAAGTCGCCACGCCTGGTTCGGTCGCCGGTGACTTCGATGGAATCGAGCTTCATGACGAGGCGGGACGCCGCTATCGTCTTTCTCGTGAAGCAGACAAACTCTTCGTCGAATTCGACGATCCAGAAACCGCTGGCGAGCGAGTGCAACGAGAAATCGTCATGACGACTGGCTCGCACCACTATCAGGCCTACTGGTTCTCGGCCGGACAGGGTCGCGAATTGGGGATGTTGCCCTTCATCTATCTGATTGATGAAGAGCAATATGGCCAGCCGCGCTGGATCCTGCGTCGCGCGGCTTTTCTCCGTCCACCAGCCTCGCCAGACGCGGAGGCGAAGCCACTAAAGATAGGCCGCTGGAACCAGGTCTGTTACATGTGTCATACCACAAGAGGTCAGCCTCGGTGGCATGGCCGGGAGCACGCCGACACACATGCTGTCGAGTTTGGCATTGCTTGCGAGTCCTGCCATGGACCCGGCTACCAGCACATCAACGCGAACCACAACCCGGTCCGGCGATATGATCTTCATCAGAACGAGGAGCCGGATGCGACCATCGTCAACCCGAGCCGTTTGCCCCATCAACGCTCTGCCGAAGTGTGCGGACAATGCCACAGCGTGATTGTCCCCCGCCACGCCGATCAATGGGGGCGCTGGCAGGAGGATGGATTCGCCTATCGACCCGGCGACGATCTTTCCAAGACCCGTCTCATCGATCCGAAGTTGTTCGTGCTCAATGAAGAAAATGTCGAGCGTCTGAAAGGCTTGTTTCATCGCCCCGATTCCGTCTTGGCACATACCTATTGGCCTGACGGCATGATCAAGGTTTCGGGACGCGAGTTTAGCGGATTGATCGCGACTCCCTGTTATCAGCAGGGGACCATGTCGTGTTTATCCTGCCATGAGATGCATCAGGAGCCCGGTGATCTCAGAACAAAAGCGGAATGGGCCAACGATCAGCTCAAACCCGGCATGCGGACGAATGAGGCCTGTTACCAGTGCCATGAGTCCTATCGCGACAACCTCACCGCACATACCCATCACACCGCCGACTCAGCAGGAAGCCGCTGTTACAACTGCCACATGCCCCATACCTCGTATGGGTTGCTCAAAGCCATTCGCAGCCACCAAATTGACAGTCCGAGCGTCTTGAGCAGTTTGGAGCCGATCGGTCGTCCCAACGCCTGCAATCAATGTCACCTGGACAAGACCCTGGCCTGGACCGCCGAGAAGCTCGACGATTGGTACGACATCGAGCCGCCGCAGCTGACCGAGGATGAACAGCAGATCGCCGCCTCCGTCCTCTGGCTCTTGAAAGGAGATGCGGCCCAGCGTGCCCTGGCAGCCTGGACAATGAGTTGGCAGCCAGCCAAAGAAGTCTCTGGCTGGACCTGGATGCCGCCGTTTTTGGCTCAGATTCTTCTCGATCCGTACGATTCGAATCGATTCATTGCGCAACGGACCATTCGAGGACTCCCTGGGATGAGTCAGTTTCCATACGATTTCATGGCTTCGGAAGAGAAACGGCGAGAGCAGGGCGGAGTCTTCTTCCGTGAGTGGCTGCGGGCGAATACCGTCAGCACAGGCCGGCCCGACAAAGCTCTCCTCGTCGATGAGGATGGGAAGTTCGACTTCGATACGATGCAGCGACTGTTACGAGAGCGCGACAATCGTCCCGTCTATCTGAACGAATAGCCGAGGCCGCTCCCGGCTAGTTCGCTTGCGGACTCTCGACGTAGGGCTTCGATTCTCGGAATAGCTGCAACCGTTTGGCCAACTCGGCAGCGGCCCGCTGGGAGCGAGCATCTCCTGTCAGCAGCTCGATGGCCTGTTCCAATGTGGCAATCGCTTCCTCGAATCGATTCGCAGCGGCGTAGGCCACGGCTAGGGTGTCGAGCAGCATCGGCTGCTGATGCTCGGTTACCTCGGCGACCACCGTGCCCAGCACAACCGCCTGTTCGCGTTCGGCCGGAGAAGACGATTCCCGGGTTGCCAATCGCCAGGCTTCCAGGTTCATTCGTTCCAGGAACTCGTTGGATCCCTGGCCGGCAGCGGTCAAATGATCGTGGGCTTCGGCTGACTCGCCATTCTTCAACAAGGCCATGCCGAGTTCGAAGCGTACTTCCGTGGAATCCGGGTCACCCTTCAATGCTCGGAGCAACAGCGGTACCGCTTCGCTTTCCCGGTTGTTGTACCGCAGGAATTTTGCCAGATAGAGATTCGCGCGGCCGTGCTCAGGATCGATCTTGAGAGCCTGTCGATATAACTCGATCGCCTCTTCCGGTTGACTGACGAATTGCAACGAGACCCCCAGTCCCACCAGCGCCTCCACGTCCTCCGGCTTGTCGGCGATCACATCCCGGAACAGTGGAATGGCCTCGGCGTTCTTCCGCTGCGAAGCGAGGACTCCGGCCAAACTCTGTTTGACTTCCAAGTCATCCGGCGCGACTTGCAGCGCTTCGCGGAAAGCCGCTTCCGCTTCGGCAAACTCCTCTTTCTTCACCAGAACGTTTCCGGCGGCGATCACGGTTACGAGATAGCGTGGGTCGTCTTGAGCGATATCGTTGTTCTTCTTGAGATATTTGACGGAAGCTCCGTCATAGTCGTGCTCGGCCAGGGCCAACGCAATCCGCGACATATGACTGTCCTCGATATACTTCTCCAGAAACCACCGACCGGGTAGCGGGACGGCCGCGTTTCGACGGGCTTGTCCTGTCAGGGAGAGGATCTCCAAGTCTGCCAGAATCTGATCGACGCTGATTCGAGCCCGGTAGATGGCCGCCACGCGGCCGTCTCGGTCCAGCAGCACACTGATTGGAACCGCCGGTTCAATGTCTCGGATATAGAGTTGATCGATGGTCAGGTAGAGCTTGTCCAGGAAAGAGGCCGTGGCCATCCCGCCGTTGAAAGGGAAAGCCATCCGATCCAAGATGGCTCGGGCACCGCTGGCGTCGACAACGTCTTCGTCATCGTCAGCCTCCTTATCGAGGCCGTCCACGCAGAGGGCCGTGATTTCGAGGCCCGCGTCGCGTAGCTGCTGATGCTCCTCCGCGAATTCGCGGAGTTCGGCCAAACAGGCCCCACAGCTGCTCTTCCACAGATTCACCAGGCGAGGCTTCTCTCGCGATGTTCCCACCGATGCCACCTTGCCATCGAACGTTCGATACTCCAACTCCGGGAGTGGCGGAGGATAAGCCAGAATTGACCGCGCCTTGCCGCGATACACTGGCGTTTCCGGTTCGGAAGCCGCCAGCTGAACATCTCGCTGAGGAGGTGTCCATTCCGCCGTCACACCGGCCCCTTGCACCAGGTCATACCAGCGATCTACCTGTGCGCCAGAGAAAGATTCCGTTTCACCTCCAGGCCAGCGAACGAGAACCTTGTCGATGGAGTCCTTGTCGCCGAGGCCGAAGTGCAGCCACTTGCTCGATTGGGTCGCGAAGCCTTCGCCGGCACGAAGCGTCTTGACCGATTTATGCGCGGTTGAAGCCGACGTCTCGCTGTCGTTGCCCGTCGGCTCCAGAACCACCTCGACACGAGCACCGATGGCATCGCGATTGCAAGTCTTGCCCTCCAGTCGGAACACGACGAAGTGATTATCCGAAACCCCTTCATTGCGCAGCAAGCGAATTCGTGGCGAGGTTCGGTTGGTCACCCAGGCGTCCAGGTCGCCGTCGTGATCCCAGTCGAGCAGTGCCACTGCGCGGGCATCGTCGGCAAAATCAAATCCGGAAATGGCCGATACGTTGGCGAAAGGCTTGGAAGTGCCACCAATGTTAAGGTAACCACAGTTGCGTTCGTAACCGCTAAAGGACTCGCCCATGCGGGTTAGCTTTCCGAGTTCGCCCATCGCGCGAAGGTATCCCGGCAGCGCACCGAGATCGCCTTCAGAATCGGGTGTTCGCGACAGAACCTGTCGCCAGAAGAAACTTCACAAATCGCTCGTTTGTGTGCCAGTAAACCAGCCGTTGGCGATCAGCAGATCTTCCCAGCCGTCGTTATTGATATCCGCAAAGACGGAGCCCCACGCCCAACGTCCCATCGTAACGCCGGCCGCTATACTAACGTCTTGAAACGATCCGTCACCGGCGTTGGAAAACAGCGAATTGCCCCGCGCTAGATACTGATAGCGGGTCTTCACATCATCGATCGTGTCGGTGCGGAACTGTCGCTGATAAGTGATTCGATTTCCCGCCGACGACCACATGTTGGCTACATAGAGATCGGGCCAGCCGTCACGGTTGTAGTCACCAAAACTGGCCGACATGCCTGTGCTCATGTCCTCAACACCGGCCTCGGCTGCCACGTCCGCGAACCGACCGGTCTCACTATCGAACCGATAGAGATTGTTGCGGCCGAAATCGTTGGCAACATAGAGATCCTGATCTCCATCAAGATCGTAGTCTTCCCAGGTCGCTGCCAGCGAGAACTTATGGTTGTTGTCATCCAGTCCCACCGCTTCGGTGGCGTCGGTGAACACCCAATCTCCATCATTTCGATAGAACACATTGGGCTTCCCGTTGTTCGCGTCATGATAGGGAATGGCAATCGGCAGACCGGCGACGACGGTTTCCTCGTGACCAAATGGCTCGTACATGCAGATGTAGAGATCGAGATCGCCGTCGTTATCGAAGTCGGCAGCCGTAGGCTGAAAGGCCTCACCCCCCTCCAATAGACGACGCGCCGTGAACTTGCCCTGGCCATCGTTCTCCAGGATGGCGATTGTCGTAACCGACGCCACAACAAGGTCCTGATCGCCGTCGTTGTCCAAGTCGGCGAACAAGGCGCTGCCGGTTGGATCGAGGAAATCGACATTCGATGCGCTCGATACATCGCGCAAGGTGCCGTCGACCTGTTGGATATAGAGCCGGTTGGGCAGCCCACCTGGTTCGCAAATGTAGACGTCATCGAGTCCGTCTCCATTGACATCGCCCAGGGCCAATCCGTGCAGACCACGCAGGCGAATCCCCAGGCTCCTATCGACAATGCCCGCCCAATGGTGATTGTCGTACCGCAGCTGATCCTGGTAGCTGGGCTGTCCAGCAAAGGCCGCTTCCGTGCAGTCGGCGAAGAGCGGCCCTGACTTACCTTGTCGAAGCGACGCCTCTTCGTAGTCGGAGGCAACGATACTCAAGAGCTGGGGCGCCGATTGATCTTCCGGCAACGTCCACCGGCAGTTCCAAGTGGCGTTCTGTTGGGAGTGACCATCGGCTGTCTTCGCGCTCGACTGAAAATAGACACTTGTGGTCGCGTCCTCCTCGGACAATTCGACCAAGAACACTTTGACCGCGACATACGGCTCAGAGGTTGCGTTGAGATTGGCGATAAGATCGCCCAGCGCGGTCGCCAGCCCGGCTGCCCCTTCATGGACAGCCACCTCGCCAGCCTGATCGGCAAGGTCGTCGGACGGAGCCCCACGACGAACCGTGATTGTTCGATCTTCAAAGACGGTGTTCAAATGGAGTGGGCGGAGAGGGCCACAACGAAAATCGGGGGAGGCATAGTCGGCCAGGCTATCGCCGTCGACCTGTTCAGGATGAGCCAGGAGTTTCCCGATCTTCTTGAGCAATTTCGTGGCTTGATCCGAGAATGCCTCGGTCTCCCAGCCATCTTGAGAGGGATCGAGCAGCTTATCGCGTTCGGCTTGCTTGGCACGCGAGCGAGCCAGTGTTAACGGGGTACCGGCTTTGTGTTCCGTCGCGGCCGACCGGTCTTTGGGCGAGTCGCGCGGGGTTGTTTCAGCGAACCATCGGGAGACTCCCCAGGCACATACCGCCAGCAGCACACCTAAGGCGAGAATTGCCGACAATGGCACGGAAGGCTTCGATTCTGTCATCGGGCACTACGACAAGATTGGGTTGTGAGCGACGACTTACCAAATCGCGTAAATGAACGGCGCGAGAGGTGTGCCCGCCAGCATGACCAAGACGCCCACGGCCAACAGCACCAGCACGATTGGCGTGATCCACCACTTCTTGTTGTGCAGCAGAAAATCGAAGAACTCCTGGAAGAATCCCATCTGGCCTTCCTGGGCCGCGTCGACAAAGTCAGTCGTGTCAGATTCTCCTTCACGAACTTGAAGCGGATCACTCATCTCTTCACCTAGTACTGTTTGAAGTATCTCGATTTGTCACGGGCAGTATCACGAGGCACCCAATAGCTGTCCGCGGATTTATCGAATTTGCGATGCATCGGGTCGTAGCGGAATAACTTCATTAGAAGCCCAATCGGCGTCAGGAGCAAGTAATAGATAAGGGCCAGCAGAAGGTGGGAAACGACCCATCCGATCGGCAACAAGGCCAGAATCCACCCCCGAAAGATTGCCCGTTGGGCCGCCGGAAACAGGTAATACACCACAATCAACAGGCCGGTCGCGGCCCACACCGCGTACACCAGCCGGTGGGCGGCAAACTGCTGGATCACGATCCAGCCCAAGATGCCCATAAACAGGGCCATCAGCGGACCGAACCACATCAGTTCGCGTTTCGAGAAATCCTCTTTGACCTCAATCAAACCCATCTCGGGCAACTCCCATTCTCACTAGTCCAGCTTGAACTGTGCCAGATATTCATCGACTTCGTGCTCTTGGGCGTTCGGTTGTTCCGTCTTGAGGAGTACGCAGTTCTCGATAACCAACACGTCCATGTTGGTGCCCATAAAACAACGATACGCGTCCTCTGGTCCGCAGACAATCGGCTCGCCACGCACGTTGAAGCTCGTATTGATGACCGCCGGACAGCGAGTCTTCTGCTCGAAACTCTTGATTAACTTATAGTAGCGGGCGTGCCGATGCTCATCGACCGTCTGTACCCGGGCCGAGTAATCGACATGGGTGATCGCCGGAACTTCGCTGCGAATGACCTTGAGCTTGTCGGTTCCCTGCCGCTGGGCATCCTCGCCATTGAGGGGAAGTCGTTTCGACTCCTGAACCGGTGCGACCAGCAGCATATAGGGGCTCGGCTCCCGCGGTCGCATCTCAAAATACTCATCGACATTGTCTTGCAACACCGACGGAGCAAAGGGGCGAAAGGACTCGCGAAACTTAATCTTCAGATTCATCACGGACTGCATCTCGCGGCTCCGCGCGTCGCCAAGAATGCTGCGGCTGCCGAGCGCTCGTGGGCCAAACTCCATTCGTCCTTGCATCCAGCCGACGACCTTCTCGTTGGCCAACTGCTCGCTGACAAAGTCACACAATTCGTCTTCGTTGTCGAAGTGGCGGTAAGGAGCTCCCTCTTGATCGAGAAAGGCCCGCACTTCGGCGTCTTCAAAGTGAGGTCCCAGCAGCGAGCCACTCTGGCTGTCGAGCTCGGCGACCTCACGGGGTTTGTCGAGCAATTGATGCCAGATGAACAGCGCGACGCCGAGCGCGCCGCCCGCATCGCCTGCCGCCGGTTGGATCCAAACGTTCTCGAACGGACCTTCGCGAAGGATCCGTCCGTTCCCGACACAATTCAACGCCACGCCGCCGGCCAGGCAGAGGTTCTTCATGCCCGTTTCTTGATGAACGTGGCGGGCACTGCGGAGCATGATCTCTTCGGTCACCACTTGAATCGAAGCGGCAATGTCCATGTCATCCTGAGTCATCTCCGACTCGGCCTTGCGACGCGGACGCCCAAACAATTCTTCCATCTTGGGCGACGTCATCGTCAGCCCCTGACAGTAGTTGAAGTAAGACATGTCCATCCGAAAGGAACCGTCTTCCTTCAGATCGAGTAGCTTTTCCTGAATCAGGTCGACATACTTCGGTTCGCCGTAGGGCGCCAGTCCCATTAACTTGTACTCGCCCGAGTTCACGCGAAAGCCGGTGAAATAGGTGAAGGCCGAGTAGAGCAGTCCCAGCGAATGAGGGAAATGCAGTTCGTGGGTCAATTCCAGCTTGTTACCGCGACCGACGCCATAGCTGGCGGTGGCCCATTCGCCGACGCCGTCGAGGGTCATCACGGCGGCTTCCTCAAAAGGAGAGGGGAAGAAGGCACTGGCCGCGTGCGACTCGTGATGGTCGGCAAAAACGAAACGATTCTTGTATTCTTTGTTGAGCGCTCGTGACATCTCACGAGGTAAATGCAGCTTTTGGCGAAACCACAGCGGCATCGCCATGAAGAAAGAACGGATCCCGGCAGGAGCGTAGGCCAGGTAGGTTTCTAGCAGTCGCTCGAACTTGAGGAACGGCTTGTCATAAAAGCCGACCAAATCGAGATCGGAGACGGTCAGACCCGCCTCGGCTAGACAGTAATCGATCGCGTTTTGCGGAAACTCATGATCGTGTTTTTTGCGCGTGAAGCGTTCTTCCTGCGCTGCGGCGACGATCTTACCATCGACGACCAGAGCCGCCGCGGAATCGTGATAAAACGCTGATATGCCGAGTATCGCCGTCATCAAACTCGCCAGTCGCCCTGGTCGCCTTTGGGGGCCGCCAATAGCCGGGCTGCGGTGGCCGTGCGAGACGGTCTGGACGCCCGTAAAGTCCTGAATCTTACCATTTTACGCCACGACGGCGTCACGAGCAAACCAGCGACAGCCCGCAATTGCCCACCCAGCACACCCAACTCGCCAACACCGCATACCAAAGATAACAATCAGATCGATTGGACGGAGTATGTGGCGTGCTCCAGGCCAGCAGGCCACATGTCCGGCGGCGCGTTACAATCCTCAGCGTAGATCGCGAGCTCCCGACCAGGAGCCCGTAGCCCTAGGCCCCCTGTCGACTTAACAAAGTCCGTCCTTTTTTGAGGAAACAAGCCGATGAAATCGACCGGCACCCTGGCAGCACTGTTTCTGTTTATCTTCTCTTGCTCGCCGGGGTTGGCCGACGATCCAGGAGAAAGCCCAGCCCTGGAGATTGAGTCCGAAGAGGTCACCTACTCCAAGTCGGGTGATCGGGACGTGAAGGGCTTTCTAGCGCGCCCGAAGGGGCAGGGGCCCTATCCGGCCATCGTTCTCATTCACGAGTGGTGGGGACTGAACGATCATATTCGCTCTCAGGCTCGTGAATTCGCCAAGCTTGGGTATGTCGCGTTAGCCGTCGATCTCTACGACGGGGAAGCGACGACCGACCCAGCCAAAGCCCGTGAATTGGCGACCAACGTTCGAGGGGAAATGGAGGCCGCACAACAAAATTTGCGGGACGCTCTTACGTATCTCAAGCAACAGAAAAGCGTCGACCCGCACCGGCTGGCCTCCATCGGGTGGTGCTTCGGCGGCGGTTGGTCGTACCAGATCGCCAAGAACAACCTGGGCGTGAAGGCATCGATCATCTACTACGGCCGCTTCAATCCCCAGGACGACTTAGAGAAAATGCGAGCCAGCATCATCGGCCACTTCGCCGAACAGGATCGGGCCATCAAGGTCGACAACGTCAAAGAATTCCAGGCCAATCTCAAGACGCAAGGTGGGGACCATGAGATCTATATCTACCCCAACACAACCCACGGATTTGCCAGCCGAAAAGGTGAGAATCCCAAGTACGACGAACAAGCGGCCGAGCTAGCGTGGCAACGTACGTTGGCGTTTCTCAAGAAGCACCTTTAGAAGGTCTGTAGCACGCCCCAGGAGAAACGAATTCGTGACCCTACCCCCATTCGGCGGCCGCGGGTACAGCTATAATCAAGGTAGAGGGCAGGCGGATCAAACGTCCGCCTACCCTGTTTGCCTTCCTCTCTCTCGCGCGACGCGAGAGAGTCAGAAATACAAGGACCGCGATCCGTGGATTCACGAGCTGGCCAACTCCTAATGGCAGCCCTGTCGCTGTTGATCGTCGCGATCATGGCCACTGGCTGCACAACCGACGAGTCGCCGCCAGAGCAGGCCTCCCAGCCTGCGATCAATCCCACGGGAGTCGTCAATCTCGTTGGTCAGCCCGTCGACCCGCTTTCTGGTGACAATCCGACGCTACTACTCTTCACTCGATCGGACTGCCCGATCGCCAACCGATTTGCTCCTGAGATCGCTCGGCTTCACAAGCAGTATTCCGCCCAGGGACTGGAATTCTACCTGGTCTACGTCGACCCCAGTGAGAGCGTGGCCGATATCCGCAAACATATCGCGGACTACAAGCTCTCCAGCCCGGCGCTTCGCGATCCACAGCACCAGCTTGTGAAAAGGACAAGCGTCCGTATTACCCCCGAAGCGGCCCTGTTCGACAAGCAGGGGAAGCTTGTCTATCGAGGGAGGATCGATGATCGCTTTGTCAATTTCAACAAGACCCGTCCGCAGCCGACCAAGCATGACTTGGAGGATGCTATTCAAGGCGTACTCGATGGCAGTCTCACGGAGCTTGTCACCACAAAGGCCGTCGGCTGCTATATCAGCGACCTGGAGCCAGCTGACGCCGGCTAGTCGCTTGCGCCCGATTGGCCGCGCGATGCTCGATACGGCCGCTGGTTCTGGTAGAGCTGAAGGCGAAGACGAATTTCGGCGGCCAATCCCTGGTTCTTATCTGGCGAAGCCAGTTCTAAAGCGGCCCGAGCGGTGGATGTCGCTTCGGCGAAGCGCCCCGCCGACGCGTATGCGGCGGCTAGGGTATCGAGCACGGCCGCGTTGCGATAATCCGTTTGTTCGGCGATCCGCTCGCCATGGCGGACCGCTTCTTCCGCCTCACTGACGTTCGTATCGGGATGCGTTGCCAGTAGCCAGGCAAGTGAGTTTCGCGCTGGCATTGCGTCCGGTGAGATTCGTACCGCCTCTCTGAGATGTCCAGCCGCGTCCTTCGGTCGATCCACCATCTCCAACGCACTACCCAAATGGAAGTGGGTCATTGCGTCGTCCGGCTCGATACGCAGGGCTTCCTGATAAGCCTCGATCGCTGCCAGGTGATTGTTTCGCTGACGATACGCATGGCCAAGATGAAAATGAGGGTCAGCGAAGCTCGGGCTCCGCGCGGCCGCCTGCTTCAGCGCCGCGATGGCGAGATCCAAATTCGCGCTACGCAGGTGGGCTAACCCCAAACCGAGTAAGCAAGAAACATCGTTCGGGTCGCGAGCGAGTCCTTCGCGAAAAATCGCGATGGCCGCTTCCAACTCTTCTTGGTGAAGCAAGATGATTCCCAATCGTGAATAGAGGCGAACACGATCCGGGTTCAGACGCAATGCTTCACGCACCAGCGACTCGGCCTGTCGATGATCTCCCCTCGCCATCGCCTGACCACTGGCATTGGCCTTCGAGTCTGCCGCGATATCCCGAAGGTTCTTGGTGCGAATCGTTTGCGCCTGACTGACCAACTCCGAATTAGCATCGTCATCGAGAACCGACTCGATCGGATCGAGATTCGCTTGAATCAGCTGCAGCACGGGAAACTCGGCGGCCGAGAAGTGCGAGTTCGCCGTGTATTCCAGATAAGGCCGATCGTCGTGATAGACGGCGGCGTCAGCGGCCAAGTTTTCCAGCCCGTCCCGGCCAGCAAGAAATCCGCCCAGAATCATCGCTGGCTGATTCAGCCAATACTTCGGCCCTCCCCAGGGAGAATACTCAAGGTCGCGATGGATCCGTTCGTCGTCCACAATCAACGCCAGACGCTCTGGCGACAATCTGATTTCGGACTCGAGCGATCCGATCAACAGGGATTCCGTGTCGTTGTACCAAAGCACACAGTTCGGAAAGACCTCCATGAAAGTGCGAACCACGGTGCGAAACTCGTCGGTGCGATGACTAAAGAAGCCCAAGGGGGCAAATTGTGAAACCAGCCCACCAGGTTTCAGCTGCTCCTTGGCTCGTTCATAGAATTCAGCCGAGTAGAAAGATGCCACGCCCGGGCGAAAGGCCTGGCCCACCTCGATCGAAATCACATCGAATTTCTGATCGGTGTGCGTGACGTAGTTCCGTCCGTCCTCAAAGATGATCTTCACCCGCGGATCGTCGAGCCACTGCCCGTCAAAATAGAGTCTCACCAGCGGGATCAGCTCACGTTCGATGTCCACACATACCAACTTCTCCAGCGACGGGTACATCAGGAATCGCTGCGCCGTCTTGCCTGGCCCGATTCCGATGACCAACGCGCTCTGCGGAGCGGGATGCAGGAGCATCGGCAGATGGGCAGCCATGATCTGATGGTTCTTGCGATTCTCTCCCTGCCATAGTCGATCGATTTCTAGCTGGAGAGACTCTTCGCGACGCACGACGGCGACCTGGGAACTGATCCCCTCGCGAAAATCGACCAAGGCCCCGTTGTTTGCTAGATGGGAGGCGGGAAGTTCGGTTCCCATAACGAGCGGAACCGCCATCCAAATCGCCACGCTCCCCAAACTCAGTGCCGCCCGCATCCAGGCGGCCGTGGCCCGCTCCAGCCAGATCCAGGCCACAATTCCGCAGCCGATACTGAGCGCCGTTGTCAGCCAAAGTGTCTTATGAAGCCCGCAGAGGGGAAGGACGAGAAAGCCCACGCTCAAAGCTCCGCCAATGCCACCGAGCGTGTTGAGTGCCGCCATTCGACCCACACCCTGGCCCGCTTGTGACGGGTCGGTAACGACCATGCGAATCGCCAGCGGGAATGAGATTCCCGACAGAATGCCCGGAACGAGCAAGACCGCCATCACGAGCCAGAGCTGGCTGCTCATACTCATGGGGTCTCGCCACTGCTCCCACCAGGCAGCCGGCAGCATCATCACCAACATCACGGCAATTCCGATGGCCACCTGAACTCCGCCGAACAACAGGGCTCGTCGCCGCATCTGATCGGCCCAGCGCCGCACGATCATACTCCCGATGACGATACCCAGCAGCACGACCGTCAAGGTGAGCGTGTAAGTGTAAACCGTGTTGTGCATCAACAAGGACAGAAACCGTGTCCACAGAACCTCATTTGCTAGTGCGACATAGCCGGCAATAAAGAACAACAGAGGTACGAGAAAGGCGCGGGTCCGCCCGTCCTTCCGCTGTGCGGCGCTTTCGGACGCCTGACGCGACGTGCCGTCTTCTTTGCTGACGGGCGTGGAACGAACCGCCTCCAGCGGAATTCGCCAGGCGACAATTCCCACGACGATATTGAGTCCGCTGCAGAGATAGATGGTACGTTCGACGCCGATATAGCGAATCATCAGGAAGCCGCAGGCGGCACAACCGATGGCGGCTCCCAAGGTGTTCACCCCGTACAACAATCCGACCGACCTGGCGATCGACCCCTGACTGTTGACAAACTGCCGACAGAACAGTGGCAATGTTGCCCCCATCAGGACCGTGGGCGGCAGCAGAATGATCGCCACCAGCACCAACCGCACCAGCGACATCAGTACGAAGTTCTCCGAGATGGCCGGATAGATGAGGCCATAGGCAAGATCCGCCGCAATGAATGCCAGGGGGCTGAGAAGCGCGAGCAAGCCCACCCCAATCTCGACCGCGGCGTACATCCTTAAGGGGCGCCGAATTCTCTCGGACCAGCGCCCAAACAGATAGCTGCCCGCCGCCAAGCCGCCGAAGAACACAGCCAATACTGTGCTGAGCGCGAACGTGGCGGTACCGAACACCAGCGAAGCCTTGCGGATCCAGCAAATCTCTAGTGCCAGTGCGACGAACCCGGAAGTGAAGAAACAGGTGACCGCCAACGGGACCTGCCAGGAAGGCGACGGCGCCGCTTGTGAGTCTTCCTGGGCTAACTGGTCGCAAGCGGTCATAACGTCGGCTGGCACTTCCCGAGGGGCGGATCTCTTCCGCTATTCTAGTGCAAACCACCGTCTCGCAGGCAGGCGATCCCCGCGAGGCTTGCCTCTATTTCACCTCTTTCTCCTGCACGCCCAGAGTCACCACCGGGTGCATCTCTTTCCCGGTCGTCAGGGCGATCGTCTTGCGGGTGGCCCGTTCGTGGTCCGTGCCCCAGCCTTCATAGATGGTGGCGATCACCTTAGTGCGGGTACTGGCCCGATTGGCATCACTGGAGTAGTACTTGGCTTGAACGTCGTACTTTCCGGCTCGGGCCGTCGGCAACACATACAGCTCCGGACCAAAGCCCTGGGTGCAATCGCGGGTCAAGCTCCCACCAATCTTCGTTTGGCGATTCTGGTAGTTGCAAAGTTCACCAGTCGGTTCGGTGACATGGAGATCGACGTCCGTTCCGTCCGTGTTCCACATGATCGCCACCACGATATCGGCCGACTCGAGTTTCACGCTCGGTGCGAGACGATCGAGCCGGGCCTTGGCAAACTCCGCAAGCGTTAGCTTACGCTCACCACGCTGGACTTGTCGCAGGAAGTGGACATAGTCGACGTTTACGATGTGGTTGAACTGCCGGAATCGCTCGTCCCAGCTGCCGGTCGAGGCGATCTCATAATGGAGCAAGGCCAGATCGTTGTGACCCGCGTCGGCCAAGGCTTGGGCCATGGCCAGGTACATCTGCGGTTCATAGGGTCGGGCCTGAGCCACGCGATGGAGCAAGTGATATGCCTGGTCGTGCAGATCCCACGCCATCGCGGAGTAGGCAATGTCACGCACCAACGCCAGATTGCCAGGGCTGTTCTCAATTAAGCTCGACACAGCCCGCAACGCATCGGCTGCACTGTACTTGCTCATGCGACGCTGAGCATCCTGGTGCACCAGATCGTAGTCGAGTTTGCCTGTCGACAGCTGCTCTTTCAGGTTGGCAGGCAAGCCTTCCCAGGTATGGTGTTGACAACGCAACTGTCCGCTGGGAACATCAAATGCCGTGGGCTCCAAGGAGTCGATAGCGATCTTCAGGGCAGGGGAGACTTTGAATGTCGCGCCCGGCATGTCCTCTAGTTTGGCTAGCTGTGCCTGGAACGCCGCCTTCGAGTTGGCCAGCAACTTAGCGGCCTTCTGGAGTGCCTCGGCCACGACCTGCGATACCTGCGAACTCTTCACCACAAAGGCATCGTCTTCCGGCTCGATCTTGAAACGCTTGTAGTCCGCTTCACTTTCGAGCATCAACAAGGAACAGGTCTGCCCCGTAACGCGGAAGTGCCGGGCGTAGGCGACCGAGACATCCTCGGTGGCGCCCCCCAGCGACTCCATCTGCCCCACCGCCACTTGGCCGTAGGTTCTTGCGGCCAGTGGCGAATGGAGTCGCTGGACAACGTCCAGCCGGAGCGTCTTCAACTCCTCGCCCCGTTGTAACTTCAGTACGACCGGCTTGTCGGCGGCCGGTTCACCGCGCCCGACCAACAACAGCGATTGGCCGGGATAGACCGTGCTCGGGCGACCCGCCAGAAGCAGATCACTAGCGCCTTCGAGCTCTACGTCCAACAGCTTCCAAGGCCTGTGGCGATGCGCGATCGCTACCTGATCGATTTCCGCTTCTCGAACCACGCTGAACACGGAGCCACCCGTTTCGCGAGCCAGGTGCTGCAGCACGCGACTGGCCGTGCCGGCCATCTTGGTGTTGTAGGCGAACAGGGCCCCGGCGTGGGAACCTTCGGCTGTCAGCGGACGGGTGACCTGATGCAGATTCGCTTGTCCCCAGTTGAGCGCGCCATCGCTCAGTAGGAACAGGTCCCACGGCCGCACTTGACCGGCCGACACAAACCAGTCCGGTCGAGCAGCCTGGGCCAAAGCCGCGCCCAGATCGGTGGCGCCTTCCAGCGAAAGCGTATGGGCGTAGGCCATCAACTGCTCGACGTTCTCCGGGGTGTTGTTCACAAACTTCGGCTGCCACCAGTGGTTCTCGACGTTGAACAACAGCACGGCGAACTGCTGAAGTGAATCGCGGTTCTTTTCCAACGTTGCTTCGAGAAGTTTCAAGTAGACGTTGAACTTATCGGGATTGGAGCTTAGTGATGTGTCGAGCAAAAACACCGCCTGCGGGCTGGAAACGTCGACCTTCTCGGTCGGCAGATCGGCCACCAGCGAGGCGGCAAACAACGGGCTATCGATTCCCTTGTCGCGCCCGGCGATGATCGTGTTGCCGACGTCCTTGATTTGCACGGTTACCCGCCGGGCCACCGACTTGGAAATGTTGTAATAGGCGCGACCGTTCGACATGAATGGTTTGACTGCGGGCTGCACGGTCGCCGAACCACCAGCCGTGGCCGACAGGTTGATATCGACGGCACTCTCCAGCATGTCTTCCGGCAGATCGAGCGTGTATTGCAGATGATCTCCGACGCGAGTCAGGTCAACGTCGTAGCCGACCACAATGCGATGGAGTTTCTGCGGAGCCAGTGGGAACACCCGAGCTGCGAAGATGCCTGCGCCCGACCACTCGACCAGGGCCGGATCGACGCGTCGGCGAACCGTTTCCCGATAGGCGTGGGCCGCTTTCTCTTTCGGCACAATGCGAGCCACTTTGGGCGCGTTCCAACTGCCGGCCCTCAGACGGAGAATTTCTTCGGGCGTGTTGCCACCGCCGCGGGCGTCGTTGAGATTGAAGAACGCACCGCCCACACCCCGCTCGTCACTTTCCAATTGCGGTCGGTACTCGTAGGCTGTTTCTCCAAATGCGAAGAAGTAGAGCGACGCCTCGTTGGGCAGCCGCAGTTTGAAATTGCCCTCATACTGGCGGTCGCGATCGTTGTAGTAGTAATAGTCGAGCAGCACGCGAGCCCGGAAGCCGTCGATCTGCACGTTGGCCTGCATGCCCTCGAGTGGAAGCTCCTCGTTCTCGCCGATCATCAATCGCGAGGCGTTGGGCGTCGCCCTGGCACGCCGCCAGGTTGTGACGCGCCCGGTCAGTTGACGATGTTCCGCTTCCAGCTTTCGGCGGAGCTTGAGCCGGGCGACATGCGTCGCCTGATCATCCGCCGCCTGACCCGCAGCATTTGCCTCGCTCGCCTGCTGTTGAATCGTTTGCAGTTCCTTCTCGATGGCCGCCACTCGCTCGTTCCGCCGCTTTAGCAGCTCTTCGAGCAGGGCTTTTCGTTGAGCTCGGACCTTGCGGGCTTGCTCAGCATCTTCTTCAGAGTCGGGCTTTCCATCCTGTCCCGACCTGGGAGCCGCTGCGAGTTCGTTCTGCTTGAACTTGTTGCGTTCCTCTTCCGTCATCAGCCGGTAGGCCTGTTCGTAGGCAGTGATTTGTTCCGGTGTCAACTCGTCAACGATCTCGCCTCTCGTCAGACCGCGAAGCTGTTGAATAAATTTCTCGGCACGCGCACTCGGAGTCGTCTGTCCTTCCTCGTCGCTTAGGGCGTCCAGGAATATCCCAGTATTGGAGGCAGCCGGATTGTCGTGCCTGCTGAGGTAGCCGGCACCGCCATCGTCTGTGTCGCCGTCCAAACTCTGGGTCTGGGCGCGCGCCTGATCCTGAAGTCGTTTGAGGGTTTGCCTGCGGATCACGCCCTGGCCTCGCACAGCCCGTGACTCTTCCTTCTCCGCTTCCGATAGCGTTGAGTCCGAATCGGTGAAGGCAAACTCGGGCAGCTGCACCGTCGTTTCGTCGCCCCTCTTCGTCGATTCAAGAGACGCGCCTTTCTTCGCGTGAGCTTCGAGTAGCCTTTCCATATCGCTTGAAAATGGATCGAAGGGTCCTTTAATCCGATTCATGCTCGCACCGGCTCCTTCAAGGAGAGATTGTCTTGAATCGCGGAGCGAAATTCTAAGCTCGACTTCCTTCTGAATGATAATTCTCGGGGTAGTACTGGACTCGACAGGCACTCCGTCACCCGCTTCGACCCAGCCGCCGAACTCCACTCCGGAAGTGCCAAGCCGTTCAAGATCGACAGCATCGGCAAGAACGCCGTCATCAGCAGTCGATTCGCTTGTGTCACGGAAAAACTCCGCGTTCTCGTAGTAGTCGTAGTCTCGACCCTCATCTGCATCGCCGCCGACCGGATCAAAACCCTCAAAGCCGCCTGGTGTGAGGCCACCAAAGGAACCGTCACCCCCAAATCCACCGCCGAAACCCGCACCGCCAGGGCCCCCGCCTCCAAAACCGCCGCCGCCAAAACCTTCTTCCGCTTCGGCCAGCTGCTCGATCGATAAATAGCCTCCCGCTGCCGGTGCTCCTATCTCTGGCAAACTCTCCTCAAGGACTTCTGTCAGCTGCTCAGGCTTGAGTAAATTATGAGGCTCCGATGATCGATTAGCTGGTACAACCATTGAGCTTGTATTGTCAAATGCAATGTCCAGGCCCTCACTGGAGGCTCCGTCGAACTGCTCTCGCACAAGCGGAGCCGCCAGGCCAATCAATAGCAGCGTCGCCGCCAAGGCGGCCAGCACCTTGACCGACGAGCGCAGAGGAGGCAGGCTCGAAGGCGCCGCATCTGATGTCGACAAGTTAGTCGAGGGCAGGGCAGGGGAGCCCGACTTCGCTACATCGATGTCGGCCGCGTCCACGTTTTCCGCCTCCGCGACAATCGCTTCCCGCTGCGCATCGGTGAGAAACAACGGCGGCTCGCCCGCCAGACTCTCACTTAGCATGGCGCTCGCCTGACGGGTTTCTTCCACGACCAGTTCCAGTTCCGGCGAGTCGGCCAATTCCTGTTCGAGTTGCCGGGCCTCTTCGGCATCGAGTTCACCCAGGGCATAGGCGGTCAGGCGGGGATCGTTGGCGTCGAGAGTCATGTCGTGTTCTCCTGGCGCCGCTTCTTCAGCGCCGGAAAGTTGATCGAAAAATGGATATAGAATCGTTGGTCCCAAGAACGATATCGAGTGCGGTCGTCTACGACGAACCGCTGGAATTTACCTGCAGTTTCTGACGGATCTTGGCCAGTCCGGTGTGAATCAGATAACCGACGTTGCTCACCGAAAGCTCGGTGACGCCGCTGATCTCCCGGTAGCTCAGTCCATGCTGAAATTTCAGGCGGATCACTTCCTGCTGGTTGTCGGAGAGACCGGCCATAATCTCACCAACCCGATCGGCCGTATCGCGAACTTCCGCCTGGGCCGCTTGGTCCGGTTCGCGACTCAATTCGCAGACGGTCTGCTCTTCTGTCATCGTCTTCATCCGCTTCTCCTTGCGGTGTGTGTCCAGGGCTCCGCGACGACAAACGGTGTAGAGCCACTGGGCGAGGCGTCCGTCCAACTCAGTGGGATCTTCGCGACAGAGCTTGAGAAACGTGTCTTGAACCACATCGCGTCCTCGTTCCAGGTCTCCCGTGATTCGTGTCGCGTAGCGCAGCAGAGCCCCTTCGTGTTGCTCTGCCGCCTCACGAACCCAACGGCCGCGATTGCTGTCGTTGTGATGGGTCATAGGTGCCGCTACCGAATCCCTGGTCATCCGGTTCAACGAACGAGGGGAGTTCTTCTTAGGTCCGCGTGGGCGGAATTTTCCAGATTTCTTGGCCGCCCAGGCCGCTGCTTGGCTCCCCCAGCCGCCGTCGCCCAAGTGGCTCGGCTCATTATCCCATTGCGGTATCCCCACCGCCTAGAAAGTCACATTTTCGCCGTCCTATTCGGGTTCCGTCGATCCGATATGGGGCGAAAAGACAAGCCAGCCAATGTCCTACCCAATCAGGGGGAGTGGCCCGTTTCGAGCCTCACTTCGGGACCGCTGTCCGACTCGTCCGAGTGGCACGGCCGACCGGGGGACAAAGTCCCTTTACCGGCGATGTTCAATTTCCCTTCGCCAGCGGACTTTGCGGCGAACTTTCACGATTTCTTGATGATCCGGCGAGTCGCCTGAGCCAATCAGGGGCGGCCGATCGATGGGGCGGTCGGATTCGTGGAAAGCCAATTGATTGACAGCCATGCGGGAGTGGATAGGATGAGTGTATAAGTTCAATCGTGGCCTGTGCTTTCGGCGCGGCGGCAGGGTTTCTCGTTGATCCAGAGGCTACCGTCAGCACGATCGGCCGAGTCGATATAATCCCTCCCCCCAGCAACTATCTGAGATGATCCCCTAGGCGGCATTCTGTTAGCTTTGAACTCATCTCCGGCTCGCCTTTGTCGACGTCGACGACGTAGAATTGGTGAATTGTGGACTTCTCAATCACCGGTCCACGGATTCACCCCCACCCTCTCTTTGTGAACTAGCTTGGCACGGACAAACGGATGAAACGACTCAATCTCAAGTTTCTGGTCCTATTCCTCATTCCCACCATTGCCTTGGCAGTTGGCCTCCATTTCCTGCATGGATCTCAATCGAAGCAGGCGCAGAAGAGATGGTACGACCACGCCAACAAGGCAAAGGAAGAGGGTCGTCTTCGCGAGGCCTATAAGCAGCTGACCAAGTACATCAACAAGAATCAGGATGACATGGAAGCCTGGAAGCTGGGGGCGACTCTGGCCACCGACATCTATCTCGACAGGAACACCTCCGACGAAGGTGGACCACAGCCCGGCGATCTCAAGACAGCGAAGAATACCATCCACAATGCGTTCGTCGCCGCCGCTAAAGATCGCGAAGCACGAAGCCAACTCAAGCGGCAGCTCGTTGAAATCCTGATGCATGCCGGTGATTGGAGTGAAGCCTACGAGCACATTCTCAACTTGCTGGATGAATCTCCTGACGACATCGAACTGAACCAATTTGCCGCGAAATGCGCCAATCTTCAGAAGCGTGACCTTGAGTGCGAGACTTTCTTGGCAAAGATCGTCGGATTTCAGCCCAACGCGGAAGAGGGACCGAGGTTCGACGAAGCGGCGGCGCTGGACAGCCACGACGTCGAATCGTACTGGAGCCTGGCGCAGTTTTATCAAGAAGAGCGTGCCAACCCCGAGCTCGCCCAGCTCGTCATCAAGCATATGTTCGCTACGAATAAGGATCTGGCGGGCAGCGAGGAGAACATCAATCAGGCGGCCCTGGCTTGGCTCTATCGCGGTATTTTCACGAGCAAGTATCAGGCGTCGGGGACGCGAGACCAAATCAAGGAGCGGCGGGGTGACTCAAGAGAGGACGTCGTCAAATCGCTGATGCTCAATCCGGACAGCGAACAGGCTCTGTTGGCGCTGTCATCGATGGACCAACAAGAAGGGAACTATAAGACGGCCAAGGAATCTTTGGAGAAGGCCCTCGAAAAGCACCCTAAGTCGGTCAACATCTATCGTCGCTTAGCCCGTTTGGGGCAGGTCATGGGCGATTTGGATGCGGCAGACAAAGCCATCGACGCGGGATTGAAGCTGGAGCCGGGCAACACCGAACTTCTCTGGCGCCGTTGCCAACACCAGCTAATAGATGGTGATGGTCCGGGACTTGCCAAGACGATCGAGACCATGAGGAAGCAATTAGGCGTCGACCAGACGACGATCCGAGTGGCTCAAGCGATGCTCCCCATGTGTAACGAGGAGTGGAAGAAAGCGTCGAAACGCTTGATCGCCGTTCGTTCCGAAGTTGCGGACAAGCCATCCCTTCGAGAATCGGTCGACTTCAGTCTTGCCAGGTGCTATGGCGAGACAAATGAAATTGACCTCCAGTTGGATGTCTACAGGGAGATGAGTCGAGATCCCCTCTATGGGAGCCGGGACGAGGTGATTCTTGGCCTGGCCGGAGCGATGGCCAAGCTGGGGCTCTATCAAGAGGCGTACAACACGCTGCTGCCGCGTGTCCGCAGTGGTCGAGAATACATTCTGCCAGATCTCATCGTCTTGGCCGAGCATGTCAGCCAATTCATCGAGACCACAAACGACCTCTCGACGATTCAGGAAATCGACATCTCTAGCGAAGCCGAAGAGGTGGTGTCGGGCACACCCGAGGAGTGGGTCAAGGAGGAAGGCTTCTGGCTCAAGATTGGCTCCAAGACAGCCAGACTTCTGGCCACCCAAGATGAAGCCAAACAGCAGGAGGCGCTCGACTACTACGGAGAGGCGCTGGAGTTATACCACCTGGAAATGGACCAGATGCCCGAACAGCGCAAAGACGTGGCGCTCACGGTCTGGAAAACCAACTACTATGCCTACATTAACTCCGTTCTTGGTCTCCGGGGACAGAAAGCCGCGCTCGAAGCTCTGCAGGCGATGAGAGAAGCTCGTGGCGATTCGAAGAAGAACTTCATAGTGACGTCGCGGCTCATCGCGCGAGGCCCCGAGTCTCCCAAGAAGAGACGAGAGATGCTCAAGGCCATCGAATCCCGCATCGAAACCCTGCCGGAGAAGGAACAATCGGAGGCCTGGATCCAGTTGGGGTCGGCCTACGCGGTCACCGGTCAACTCGGCATCGCCGATTCGAAGCGTTGCTGGGCCAATGCTTCATCACTCGCTGTGAGCGACACTGCCGCCTTGCAGCAACTCTTCTTGCTTGCCAGGCAATCGGGGGATGAACAGGGCATGCAAGACGCCCTCCAGCGCATCAAGGACTCGGCCGGCGAGGACGATCCACTTTGGAAATATGCTCAGGCGCATTATCTGCTCGGCAAACGAAAACCGGACGGCACCGCCTATAGCGAAAGCGAGATGCAGGTTCGATACCGAAAGGCGCTCGAACTCGTTACCGATGCGATGAAAGGTCGTCCCAATTGGGTGCTCCCCTATCACCTTCGCGCCAAAGTCCGTGAAGAACTCGGAGACCTCGACGGAACCGTTAGCGATTACATGGAAGCGTGGAGCCGGGGAGCACGTGATACGACGATGCTGGGAAATCTGATCAGCCTGTTGATCAGCCGTAAGGATTTCAGGGCCGCTCAACGAGTCCTGGCAACGGCCCCCGACAGCCTGCCCGAGCGAATGCGGTTCGAAGCCGTCCTGGCCTCGACATCTGGCAACAATGTTCGGGACATTATCGAGACGATCGACAGCTACACACCGAACGACTCGTCCGACTGGTATTCTCACGTCGAAAAGGGGGAGATGTATCGGAGGGCGGCCGCGCGATTCTACGACCGGGAACTCATCGAGCTGCTGCATGAAAGATCCTTGGAAGCGTATCAAGGCGCCATCAAAGTAGGACCCGACGTGGCCGACACCTGGATGGTCCTGATCGATTTCCTCATCGGAACCGTCAAAGATGTCTCCGAGGCTGAAGACGCTTTGCGAAGCGCCGAGAACTGGCTTCCCGACGATCAAACTCGTCTTATGATGGCCGAAATGTATCTCCGGCTCGGCGAGGACGATCTGGCCGAGCAATATCTGTTGTCCGAACTAAATGTCCATCCCGGCAACCTGGCCGCGCTTCGTGGGCTGGCAAGTTACTATCTTCGCACCGATCAGCAGTCGCTAGGCATAGACCGTCTCGAACAAATGATCGATCACGACTACGGGGATGCTGAACGAGAACTAAATCAAGTGATGTGGGCTCGTCGCACCCTGGCCATCACCCTGTTCAATACTCGTTTGCTTGACGACTTCCATGAGGCGTTGGGACACATCGAGTGGAATCTGCAAGCGAAGCCCGACAATCTGGAAGATGAACTCCTCAAGGCTCGTTTTTACGCCATGCGAGACGAACCTCGCTATCGTCGCCAGGCGATGGAAACGCTTCAGCGGCTCTACGATTCTCGCCGCGACGAGCTTAATTTTGACTCCATCCTCTTGTTGGCCGGGCTTCGTTACCGCGACGCTCAAGGATCGTCCGAATCGAACTGGTCACTTAGTCGCGACGCCATGGATCTGTTGAGAGATGAAGAACGAGCCAGACAGAATGAGCGGACTCCAGAGCAGCAATCTCAGCTGCTTGCCCAGTACGCCACGATGCTCATCGATCGCAACGAATTTGATCAGGCCCGCAACCTAATTCGTGATCTGGGACGACTGCGTCCGAATGACATCCGCACGATTCGTCTCATCGCGCGATGGAATGTGGTCAACAAGAATGCCGAAAACGCGGATAAGATAATCGGTCGACTGATTCCAACTGACGAAGTGAATGAGGAGAATATCGATCGCCTTATCCTGGCGGCACGACTGCTTGACGAAAACGGCATCAATCACCGGGCCGAGGAGGTCTTTCGCAGAGCGGCTCGAGAACATCCCAAGGGCAAGGTGCAGTTGGGAAGGTATCTCGCGCGAAGTGGAGAAACCGGTGAGGCCATTTTTATCGCCGATGAGCTGGCGAAGAGCGGCAATTTTCGGGACGCCTGTCGAATTGGTCTCGAGGCGGTTCAAAAACCGGGTGCCATCTCAGACACCGTCGCCAAGAAACGGCGCAATCAAGTAGGGCAGTGGTTCACAATGGCCCGCCAGAACGGCGGAGAAAAGAATTTCCAACTGCGCATGATGGAAGCCGACTTCTTCATTGAAGTGAGTGATGAAGAAGAAGCCATCCAGAGTTACCGGGAAATGCTCGACCAATGGGATCTGACCACCTTTGAGCAAGGACAGGTAGCCAATAATTTGGCTTATCTGCTGGCCGCACGCGGCGAACAACTCGATGAGGCACTCCGCCTCGTTAATCTTGCCTTGGAATACTTGGGCCCGGCGGCCGGAGCGCTCGACACCAAGGGAGTTGTGCAACTCGCTCGCAAAGAGTGCGAAGGCGCGCTGCAAAGTATCCAGGAGTCGGTCTCCATGGACGCCAACCAACAGATCTTTGCCGGCTATCTGCAGGGCGGCGAAGAGGCCAACGCCCAAGCCTACTTCCATTTGGCGCTCGCCTATCAGTGCGTAGGCGACAAGAAAGGGGCTCGCCAGGCGATGGATACCGCTCTGGAACGTGGCTTTCGCACCGACAATATCCGCCCACTCAAGCGGGAATGGTACGATCGGCTGGCGGCCTGGCTCCGCTAAGAGCTGGCTACACGAAGATGTCGTTCCGCCCCGTCGCCGAAAAAGCGGGCTACTGTTGTCCGCTTCCCTCGGCCACGCATCGTAGGTGACCGGTTATAACGGCACCTGAGAAGCCGGTCGGGGCCGCTCGTCAAGAATCGGCGAACTCGACTCAAGCCCACCGTTCTTGACGGACGATGTTAAATTCTGCCGGCAAGGAATGCTGGGGTGGATGCAGAGCAGCTATCGCTTGACCGGATTGCGGTTTCCGGCGAAGGCTTGCCACCGCTGTCGATTAGAAGGTCGAGCTCACGGAAGGGAAGGATGTCAAAATTACTCCCTATCGTGCGTGACGACTGTGCAGCCACCCTCTTCCGACCATCTCAAGCTCTATCAAGCTCCCGTAGCGTCGACGCCTGCCGATCCAAGTCGCGCGGAATTGCCGTCCGAGGTGGAGCAGCTCTGTCACGCATTCAGCGAAGTCACCGGCTATCGCCTGCGATACGTTGAAACAGACGAACCATCATTCGATCCCACCCTGGAATGGTCTGCCCCGGTAAATCCGGGCGTCGGAGCTTCTCCCGGACAACTCAGGATGGATCGATTGGTAACCCCGCGACATCGTTCGCAGGCCGATCGAGATCAGGCCGCTGAACGACTGCTCGATTCGCTGGCGCAATTGATCTCCGATAAAAATCAAGCCAGCACGTCACTGGTCGAGCGCGAGGCCGAACTGGCCACCTGCGTTCCCGTTATCCCGCATAGCAGCGAAGCGGCCAAGCTTGCCGAACGTCTGCGAGCCGTGTTGCAAGGTGGAGCGGAGTCGCTCGACTGCCAGGCCGCTGGCGTCTACTTACTCGACGATGCCACCAGCCAGCTCAAGTTGCGCGCCATGTGGGGGCTGAGCGAATCACGATTGACCGATCCACCTCGACCGCTTGCCGCCGCCATCGCCGACCTGGAAGCCTTGGCGGGCCACGCCGTCGTGCTTGAGAATGATCTGCTGTTCGACTCCTGGCAGGTTCCCGAGTCGTGCGCCGCCGCCGTCTGCGTTCCCCTTGCCACGCCCACAACCATCCTCGGCACGCTCTGGCTGTTTTCCGCTCAGGCTCGCGACTTCAATTCCCAGGAGACGAACCTGGTCGAAATATTGGCCGGTCGCATCGCCGCCGAACTCGAACGCGATATACTGCTTCGCGAAGGGCGGCAGAATCGCAGCGCCAAGCATCAACTCGCCGAGGCCGCCGAGCTGGTCAATGATTCTCTGCCCAATATTCCGCCGACTATTGAAGGCTGGGATATTGCCGCGCAAGTCACCACGCCAGCGGATAGCAACATTCCCTTACGGCAGTTTTATGGCTGGTCTTCTAGCGAGGACGAGTCGCTCTACTTGGTGCTGGCTGGCGTGAATCAGCCCGGATTGTCTTCGACTCTCAAGGCGGCCGAACTGCGGGCAGCCTGGCGGACGGAAATTTGCCAACAAGATGCCCCGGCAGCCTTGGTCGATCGGCTTGCCACCAGCCTGACGACAGACTTCTCAGCGAATCGGGAATCATCTCTGGCGCATATCCAGATCGCAGCCGAACAATCGCTGGTTCGTTTTAGCACGCTGGGCGAAATAGGAGCCATGCTCGTTCGAGACGGCCAAGCCTCGTGGCTCTCTCCGAACAATGTCGAAGACGAGTTCGGCGTGGCGATGGCATCTGGTGAAGTGGAAGTTCGCCTGGCTCGGGGCGACATGCTCATCTTCCTGGTCAGCGATGGCGCGATTGAATTGCTTAGCGAGAGACTGCTTGAGGAAGTGTCGAGCACGCTGAACAGTCCTTCCACCGCTTCGGCGGAATCGGTGGCCAGTCGACTTGTGGCCCGGATCACCGACTCGCCGGTGACGAACCACGAGACCTGCCGAGGTGTCCTGGTGTTGCGGGCTCGCTGAGCGCTGCCCGCGCCGATTGCAGACCTTGACCGCGCCGGCCGTGGACTGCCACGGACGATCATCCACCCACGGTCCCGTTTCGCTCCCCATTGGTTGGGCATTGACGGCCCGTCAGATCGACGTAAACTAGTAGCTTCTAAACCGCTTAGCGTGCCATCGCGGGAGATGCCAAACCCGCGAATCGGAAGCGGTTTCCCTGAGACGTTCAAGACGCTCATGCGGCTGTGGCGGAATTGGCAGACGCGCTAGGTTGAGGGCCTAGTGGGGGTTAACCCCGTGGTGGTTCGAATCCACTCAGCCGCACTCTTTTACTTCCTCTTGCTTCTTTCTTTACGCGGCGGCTCAGCTAGCCTGGAGTTCTCCAGCCCACTGGGAATGCGGGGCGTCATTCAGTCAGGGGAACGGACATGGCTAGAAGTAGGTCGCTCACCGCGAACCAGCCGACCTTAATCGCCCACAGGCGAGAAATCAGGCCCCATGAAAACAACCCCCCCTCAGGCTCCTGCGAATGAGAGTGCCCCGGCAGTCTTGGCCGAGTCGCGGGCGGTGCCTGGCGTTACCGGCACTTTGGTGCTGCTTTTCTCTTCTATCGTGTTGGCCTTGCTCTTCTCGCCTGGGCCGATTCCACGGCCTGATGCGATCCTTAACGCGATTCCCATCTTCATCCTCAGCTATACCGCCTATCGCCTGGGTCTGCGTCAAGGCGACGAATATCGTCGCGCCGCGCAACAGCGAAAACTGACGACGATCGAAATAGGCAACCAGAATCGCGACGGCCGTTGGGACAAACTCTCCCTGCCAAACGGATCGAGTTCGCTGGAGCCTACTTCGTCTCCGGACGTTGCTGACTAGCGTTATCGCCCGCGCGAAGTCCAGCGCTGAACGAGGTAGGTTACGGCGCAGCCGGTGGCCAGCCCAGCTATGAAGAGAATCAGTCCCAGCGGTACCTCGACATCCGTGATATGGGCAAGCAGTTGCATCGAATCAACTCTCCTGGTGAAATAAATCGCTGAAGAAGAAAGACAGATTATAGGGCGGGGGTGGTATTGTCGCCAATGCCCGCTCGGGCGTCTCAAGACACGATCGTTGATCCGTTGCCAGCCGATCCAAGAACGCAGACACTCGGATCCCTAACACGGCCTGAGGGAAGAAAACACAGGCTATCTGCGATGAGCATCCTTCATGACGCCTTTGTTCGCCAACTCCTTGATCGTGACGAGTCGGATCCAGAGTTTGCGACGCTGCTAACGGCCAGCCTGTTTCTATCTGGAAGTGATGATCGGATCGCAGGCCTAGCGCGCTCCAAGGAAATCTCACAGGATTCGCCGCTGAACGAGGCCCTGATTCGGCACCGTTGACAGTTCCCAAAGCCAAGGCATGACGAAGGCACTGTCACTTGTCAGGAGACTCACTCCCAGCTCCTGCGATCTGCGAGGCCGCCTTTAACAGTTCTAGGAACTTGCGATCGCCATCGCTTAGTTTATCTAGAGGGACCTCAAGCTCTCGTCCCGAGGACTTCTTCAGACGTACGTGAGTCTTAGAGGAATCAATCAAGGCTGCTTTAGTCCGGTGTCGCCCTGTGACGTCATACCATGTTCGCAGAAGATCCAACGATTTGCCGTCATGCTTTGTTGCTCGCATGAGAAATCTAGTCAGATCAATTGCCGGAATCGCGAATCCAACGTCGTCAATATTAGCCTTCATGACAACTAGGCCAACAACTAATCCTCGACTGTCAAACAACGGCCCACCGCTGGAGCCAGGATTAACCGCAGCGGATGTCTGAATGTAGTCGCGATCGTCGATTCGTCGTGAAGATTGACTAACGATTCCTTCTGTCATTGTGTGTGTTAGGACGTCGTCACCCAAACCGGGGTTGGCGATGATCGTAATGCGTTCACCGGAATCAATGGGTTTGACTGAAGCGAGACGAACCGGGACCAGCGGATCCTTGGCCTCAACACGAATCAGGGCCAGATCGCGGTCGTTATCGACATAAATGACACTCGCCTTGTCTTTCCTCATGTTTTTGTCGTCACTCGAAGTCGTTCGATAGCGAACGGACACTTGTTCATCGTCTCTCACGCAATGTGCGCAAGTGAGAACTAGACCGTTTCGGCCAACGACAAATCCAGTTCCAGTTCCCTCCCCATCCGTAACAACAAAAACGGAGTTATTGAATCGTCTGCCTATATCGACTGGCGACATGGATTTGCCTCGCCCGCCCGCCAGCGCTCCAATTTCTTCAAGTCGGACGGCGGGGGCTGCATGTCGAATTGGAGACTTGCCCGGTTCCTTCCTCTCTTTCTTTGAGGCGGCCATTGCTTTCCGTTCGGCAGCGCTCAGATTCACAGCAGTTTTCAGTAAGTAATCGACGTTTCCCAACTTAACCATCGCAATCAAGGAGCTCCCGTCAGGAGAGAAGTACAGTCGGCTTGCCGGTCCACCTTGAAGTCCGTATTCAGGAAGCTGAATCTTGTCCTGCAAACGCTCGCCCGTATCGGTCCGAAAAAGTGCCGGCTCGAAAACTGTGCCCTCTAAATCTGAGTTCACGATGGCGGCCACGAGGTCCAGGTCGGGGTGAAAATCCAAATCGTGCTTGCCAGCTCTACCTTCCGTTCTGATTATTACCGGCACCTCTTCGAAGTTCTTGGCATTCCAAATTGTGCACTGTCGTTGTGCGGACACGACGGCTACCCGCTTCCCGTCGGGCGAAAGTCGAATCCCGTGATGGGCATTCCCAGGGCGGGGTTGCACGCCTTTCAGGGTAGGGCGTCCAGTGTGATCCAGTTGATAGCGCATCAATAAATCAAAATAACCATTACTGGGGACAATATGAATTCTCCCAGAGTTAGCCAGCAACCTCGAGCCTCGATGGTAGTACCCGGTGAATCCGGAAACCAGATGCTTTGCGTCACGGCTTACTACTAGAAACGAGCCGGCAAACTCCGGCGACTGCTGTATCTTCCCAGTGGACTCATCGACCACAAAAAATTGGGTGTTGAGTGGTTGCTTGGGGGTAGTCAGGGCGGAAACATAGGCAATCGGCTGAGTAGGATGAATCGCCAGCCCCCTGATGCGACTCCCAGGAATCGGAAATACCTTCAATTCTTTAAGCGTCTTTCTGTCGAGGATTTCCAACTGGGTCTTGTCTTTCGATGCCAAGATTAGATACTGCTCTCGCACTGCGGCAGAATAGTACTCGCGGTCAAGCGAGTAAGTCTTCTCCAGAGCCAACCCATCCTCTTGAAGAATTGCGAGGTGGCGTCCTTTCAGGACCGTCACGGTTCGCCCGTCGGGATTTCGAGAAAGGCTTACGGGGCCTGGCGGCAACTGCAACATGTTGTCGTCAACTCTTATAAACGCGAGATCTTCAGGCCCTTTCGCGCTACGGGCATCTCCGTCTTGGGAGATGAGGGCTTGCCGACCAACGGGGACAGCGTCTATGGAAAACTTATGGTAGGCCTCAAGTCCAGACTCACTCTTGACATTGACAACGACCTGGTGACTTCGACGATGAGCATACGGCGGATTCCAAGCAATTGCCCCTTCGGAAGAGACCGTCATGCCATCGGGGCCTACCGCGATCTCGTATGTCAGCTTTCGACGCCTAGACAGGGTCGACAAGTTATATTGAAATGGTTCCCCGGGAACGTAACTATTCGGTGGAGAGGAGGTGATTCCCAAATAGTCTTTCCTCGATTTCTTCAGGTTCTTCTCAATGTCGAAGTGTCTTACGAATAGGCTGTCTGATTCGACGGAGGGTACGATGACAAGCTTCTTCAGTTTCTCTGAGTAGATCCACTTCTGGTCGAGAGACAAATGGCGCCTATCCTTGCGAAATCTCCGGTCCGACGACGCTTGAAGATCTTCCAGCGTCACCAGTGGCCGATCGTCACCATAGAGATGAAATCCAACGCTAGCCTTCCCTCTGAAGGGCTCAGATATGTTCATGTAAAAACGTGAGTCCAGTGAGGGAACGATGTTCTTCTCCCGGTCTTTCCCAGGCCCTCTTCTATCGTCGAGGGAAGGGTCGATGTTCCAAAAACCCCTTCCCGAGCATAGGACGCTCCCATCGGCGCTCGGAACGAGGTGCCCGGCAGAATGGTGAAGGTAATTGACCTGGGCTGTGCCCTCCCGGTAGACAATGGTCTTAACTCCAGAAGGCGATAACCCCCTTCGCCAAGTTGTGAATATGTCTCCGGAAGGCGAGGCCCTCAAGTATTCGCCGCCGTCGAGGCTTGCCCCAGTTCCCGCGCGGAAGGTAACGGGCAGCACTTCCATCTTATTGACATCATAGAATGCAAATCCGGTTCCATGCCGTTCAGGATGGTGCGTCACCATCAGCATCGGTCCCGTGGAGTTGTTTCCCATGGCCATACACCGGAGCTGCTGCTCAAATGCTGTCGACCGATCGCGTTCAAGAGTTGATAGATCATACCGCTGCATTAACTGCGTGTTTGCAAGGCAGACTAGAAGCTTGTCTCGTCCAGCGGCAAGAAACACCTCGTCATCTGGTGCAGGTAGCCACTTAACTACCTTGGCTCTGCGTACATCAACAACGGCAATCTTTCGTTCCGAACCGATGTGACAAAAGACAAATTGTCCACCTCGACCTACCACGACATTATCGATGGCTCCCGAGAGAGACACCTTTCGCCCTAAAGTGTCCTGAGAGTCTTTCTGATTGGCGATTCCCATGTCGGGAACAAGAACAGCAGACAGGACGACAAGACAAAGACGCAGTGCATTCGCTTCAAACATCGCAGCCCCCTGGCGGAGTGAAATCGGCTTGTGTAACCCTTTGCGTTTTACTCTGCAACAGACCTGCAGGTTCTTGCGTCACTCGGCCGGCACGACATCAAGAGCCCCACTCGGATGTTGTAATCTCTCCAGACATCTCACGAGACGACAAGACACGCACTCGCGACTGGCGCAACCTGAACTAATTTCCAAGAACACTTCGCATTTCGAATTCTCTTTATGCCAAAAAAAGCAATTTTTAGTTTAACACCTAAGCTCCGCTCCGTCTCTAGTAACTCATCAGCTTTTTCATTTTCCCTGTCATGGATTCCGGAAGGCCTTCACATGAATTGTCACTCGTATTCGCCCGTAGAATAAATGACAGCCTGTCGACGCCTTCCCATGCTTGCCCCTGCGGACGGATCCCATGCAGGCGAAAGTAAGATTCAGCTCTGCTCACTTTCCTGTCGTAGCTGTGGAAGACAAAGAGGCTTGTTGGATTTGCCCATCACCGAGATTCCTAGAGCGGCTTGAGTTACTGACAGCCGGGCTTCAGATAAGATCACGCCCCGTAGATTAATCAGTGGACGATTTCACTATATTGACATTTGCACAGTATTCGTTATAGTGGTCGGCGGTTGCGATGCTTGTCGAGATGGATGATCGAGAGACCATCTCACAATCGGAGGGAGGGACGCGAGCGAAAGCGCGGCATGGGAACCTTTCTGCAACATGCAGTTGTCGGGAGGGCGAGGCTCCCGCCGAGCCGTGACGGGATCCGAGATCGGTTTCGACTCCGTAGTATCGTTCCGCTCCACAAGGTGGCGATGGTGGCTGTGGGGAAAGTGAGGCCGCTCCCGTTCGGTGCCGAATGCTCCGCGGGCGAACTTGTTGCCGACATCAAACCGACACGCCTCGAACGGACGGCGAACAACCGCCCGACAGAGGGCCAGCAGCAATACAGACCACAGAGAATGTCCGTGGCGGCTTCACCCGCGGACGGGCGACTTGCAGCCGTATTCCAGAGCCCTAGAATCGAGACGCCGAGACGGCTTGAAAATCGAACCAACATCGGAGGTGGCGCAAGCGGATGAGCGATATCGAGCCCGTCATTAAGAGCTATACCGGCAAGTCGGTCCTGATTACCGGTGCCCGCGGTTATCTCGGCTCGGCTCTGACCGCCCGACTCGCCACCGTCGACTGCCAGCTGCTCCTCTGGGATCGCCCGGGAGGCGATGCCTGGCTGCCGGCGGACCCGATCGCCAACATCGAGCGATTCGCGGGTGATGTCTCGACCCCCGACGCCTGGCGCGAAATGGTACCGCAGGTCGACACCGTGTTCCACCTGGCGGCCTTCGAGCATCATCACGGATCGCCGGACGACGCCGTCCGGGATCTGGAAGTGAACGCCCTGGCGGTGCTGCACCTGGTGGAAGCCTGCCGTGAGTGTGAGTCGCCTCCCAAAGTCATCTTTGCCAGTTCCTCCAATCTGTTTGGTCGCGCCAAGTCGCTACCGGTCAATGAAGACGCCCCGGACGATCCGCTGACATTATTCGCCATCCACAAGCTGGCGGCCGAACGTTACCTGAGCTTGGCTGCGGTTGCGGACGAGATTCAGGCGGTATCGCTGCGATTGGCCAACGTCTACGGACCGACGCCTCATCGGAGCCGCATGCAGCAGGTCGTCTTGAATAAGCTGATTGCCCGAGCGCTTGAGCAGCAAGCGTTGAGCCTCTTCGAGAATCGAGACTGCCGTCGGGACTACGTCTTCATTGACGACGCGGTCGCGGCATTTCTGCTGGCTGGCAAGACAAAGGAACTCTGCGACGGAAGCTGCTACGTGATTGGCAGCGAGCAGGGACATGCCATTGAAGAGGTGGTGCGCATGGTCGCTACCGAGTCCGACCGACGTACCGGCGGGGAAACGCGGATCGACATCGACACCTCCGTATCCTTGGGTCCGGCGGAGCGGCGCGAGTTTATCGCCGACTGCGGGCGTTTTCGCGCAGCGACCGGCTGGAAGGCAGAGACCACCCTGGAGGCTGGCATTCAGAGAACCATCGACGCGATACAGCAGACGCCGTGATGCGGGACGGCGACGCTCGTTAGGGAGTCATGCCCGGCTGAGCATCTGGCTCGATGCCAAACTGTTTGAGCAGGCGGTCCCCGAAATCGAAGCCGCGCCGCATGCATTTATCCGAATCCATATACATGAACTCACCGGTGCGTCCCAAGGTTTCCATATTGGGCCGCCGCTCGACTTCACTCAACAGACGCTTTAGATGGCCCGCATAATCCTTACGATAAATCGGATAGGCGTAGGGGGCTTTGAGAATCAACAGCCGCGTGATATCGCCGGCCGTAATGATCCGGTCCGCCGCCAATGAAGAGACACATGTATCGAATAATTCCTCCTTGCTCGCATTCCAGCCGGCGCTGCCCCGCAGACAGCAGACCTCGAGCAGCAGGATATTCTCGCCAGGCGGACTAGTGCCCGGGTTGAACTTATTCATCTCGGTGATGCGGTTGTAGGGTCGATCCAGATAGTAGATGTAACTGCAAGGGAGGACATCTTGACGCTGCGTGACGAGCCCCAATGTGACCATGGCCCGATAATCGAGGTGGTCGGTAGAGTCGATGACCTCGGGACTCGCGACGGGCTGCATCATCTTGACGAAGCGGTCGAGCGGAATGGTCGACACGAGATAGGAGCCCTCGACGCTGCGCGGCTCGCCCGCTTGCTCGTAGGTGACACTCACTCCGCCACCTTCCAGCTCACGCACTTCCGTGGCGCGGCTGTTGAGATGAATTTGCCCGCCCGCCTCTTGGACCTTGGCGGCGATATTCTCGGTGAGCTCACCGAAACCAGTTACCGGATAGTAGGTAGGCAGCTTCTCTCTCTCGATCAGCGAAGGATCGACTTTGCTCAGCCGCCTGCGAAGCAGAACTTTGAGCGTATTCAGAAAACTCATACGTGTGTGGCTGGGAATCGAGCGAGACGACAACTCGCGACAAGAAACCTTCCAAAACTGCTCGGTGTAGGGCTTGAAGAAGGAGTTGTAGAGATAGCGACCAAAACTGTTGATGGCCCAATCTTCGACCGTTTCGTCTTCGCCGTCGACATCCTTGCTTCGACTCGGAGTCACCTTGCTGTAAAGGAAGCTCATCGCCGCTCGCATGCCCGAGACAATTCCCATTTGCAGCAGGACGTTGGTCGGCGTGAGGGGATAGTCGAGATAGCCACCTTGAAAGTAGAACTTGACGGTCCGCGGCTGGGGCTTCAGCGGCGGATTGAACAGGGCCAAGGCCGCCGACAGAATTTGGTCGTCTTCGGTGAAGAACGAGTGCGGACCGAAGTCAAGGCAATAACCATCCTCGCGGACCGTTCCGGCCAAACCACCGACGATGTCGCTGGCTTCCAAAATGTCGACGCGAACGCCATTGGAGGCCAGTCTCCACGCCAGCGAAAGCCCCGAGGCGCCGGCCCCCAATACGATGACGTGTGGCTTCTTGTCCATAATCCTACGTGTGGCAACGATGGGAGATCAGGCGATAATGTAGATCATATAAGACGAGGCGAGGTCGCCACGAGAGCTGGCGTTAAACACCGATGAGCCTCACGATTGGATCCTTCGCTGGGCCGAATATCCGGGTTATTCGGTCCATGGCGACAGGCACTATGTCATGATACTTCACGTCGAAGTAGGCTACTAGTAAACGCGCATCTGGTTGCTCAAAATGCCCGAAGAACCGGCCATGAATTCGGATAATAAGGAACGAACCGGGCGAATCGAACGGGGGCCGGCGATTGCCGTTTGCCTAGGGCTCGTCTGCCTGGTGGCACTGATCTATGGGCAAGTCGCGACCTTTGACTTTCTCAACTTCGACGATGACGTCTACGTCGGCGACAACACGCCCGTCATGGGCGGGCTGACAGTCGACAGTATTCGCTGGGCTTTCGTCGACTTCGGCAATAAGTCGCACGGCGGAAATTGGCATCCGCTAACCTGGCTCTCGATGATGCTGGATGTAGAGATCCATGGAGGACATCCGGGCGGATTCCACATTATCAACGTCCTGTTTCACACGGCCAACACGCTCCTGCTACTCTGGTTTCTCTGCCGGACGACCGGCGCTCTATGGCCGAGTGCCATCGTGGCAGCCCTGTTTGCGGTCCATCCGCTCAACGTTGAATCGGTGGCCTGGATTGCCGAGCGGAAGGGGATGCTGAGTACCACATTCTTTATGCTGGCGATCTTGGTCTACTCCGGCTACGCACGTCACGGTGGGGTGGCGCGCTATCTGCTCGTGATGCTGCTATTCGCGCTGGGACTGATGGCCAAGCCCGTCTTGGTAACGCTGCCCTTTGTACTGCTGCTGCTCGATTACTGGCCACTCAGGCGGCTGCGATTGGAAGTCGACTCTGCCCCCGTAACGGGAACGCATCTCACCGGCGACTTGAAACGCTTCGGTTGGCTTTTCCTGGAGAAGGTGCCCTTACTGATCATGACGGCCACGTCCTGCACCGTCACCTTCTTAAGCGAGAGGGATGGAGGCTCGATGACCTCGCTGGAAGCATTATCGATATGGGAACGGCTGGGTAATTCCTTTACGGCCTATCTGGTCTACCTGCAAAAGATCTTCTGGCCGGTCGACCTCGCCATCCCGTACCCTCTCGAGAAAGAAAGCATCTCGGCCTGGATTGCCATTCCAGCCGTCTTATTCTTGCTCAGCGTGACGGCTGGCGTGATCTGGAAACGCGTTGCTCACCCCTGGGCCTGCATCGGCTGGATGTGGTTCCTGGGAATCCTTGTGCCGGTGATCAAGTTTGTGCACGTTGGTCGCGAGGCCTACTCGGACAAGTTTACTTACCTGCCATCCATCGGCATCTTCATCGCGGTCGCCTTCACGCTACACGCCCTGCTGAAGACCTCCCCAGCACGGCGGGCGATTCTGAATATCGGAGCCGTCATCGTGATCGGCGTCTTATCGACGATGACCTGGATACAGACAGGCTACTGGAAAGATAGCATCACGCTCTTCACGCATACCTTGGCGGTTACTGACAATAACTATACGGCTCATGCCAATCGAGGTCTAGCTTTTCAGAATGCCGGTGATCATATCAAGGCCTTGGAGGATTACAGCCAGGCCCTGAAACTCACTCCCGACTTTTCCAGAGTAGCGGTCAATCGGGGGATCGTCCACCGCGAGCTAGGACAACTCGAGAATGCTCGCGATGATTTTTCCTATGCGATCTATCTCGTCCTCAGTGATCGAGATAGCCTAGGTGGCAAACTTAGTAATGTCTACTATCAGCGTGGCAAGGTTAATCGCCAACTGGGCGACCTGGAGAAAGCCCTTCGGGACTTCGACGAAGCGATTCGACTGGTGCCGAAACACGCCAGAAGCTATCTCGAACGATCGGGAGTGCGAGCCGAGCAGGGAAAATATGGCCTGTCGTTAAGAGACCTGCTGAGCGCGATCAAGCATGCACCTCAGGACCCGAGGCCGCTGAACGATCTTGCCTGGCTACTGGCAACATGCCCTGAAGACAGCATTCGGAACGGTAACCAAGCCGTCCAACACGCGCGAAAGGCTTGTGAATTGTCGAAATGGGCTGACTATTCCATCCTCGACACGCTATCGACAGCTTACGCGGAAAGTGGCGATTTTGAAAACGCGATTCAGATACAACGCAAGGCGATTGAGCTTGCTCCGAAGGGCGCTCGAGCAGCGCTGCAATCGCGACTGAAACTCTACCGCGCCGGGCAGCCTTATCGGGCACGATGAGCAGTGAGCGTCAGATTTAGCAGCAGAGGTTTTCATTGTGTGGTTCAGGGGTGGTCCGAATCTTCATGAATCCTGAACGGATTGATACCCTGCGGGTGCAGCCCGGCGAACCTCGGCCGTATCGGGCGTGTCTACGACAGACAGAATCGAATGGCCCCGCGGCACTCTTGCGAGTCAGAAACATGGGCAAACCACCGGCCTTCTCTCTCCAAATTCGAGTCAACGATCAGGTCCAGCTGACGGAGATCTTGCCATATGATAAGCCGGCCTTCGTCGAGCACCTGAATGACAGAGAGATCTACGCCAATACCCTCAGCATTCCTTATCCCTATTGCGAGGCGGATGCAGATTTCTTCCTCGGCATGGTGGCTCAGACAACCGCTGAATTCGGACAGCCGATCCTATTTGCCATCCGCGAGCAATCTGGAAGGCTGATCGGAGGCTCGGGCTTTAAGGATCTGAGTATCGGACACTCGGCCGAAATCGGCTACTGGCTCGCCAAGTCATACCGGGGGCAGGGTGCCATGACCCAAGTAGTACGTGCCATGTGCGAGTACGGAGTAGAGCAGTGGGGCTTGGTCCGCATTGTGGCCAACGTTGTCGTGCACAACACCGCTTCCACAAGAGTGCTGGAAAAGTGCGGATTCGAGCTAGAAGGGACAAGGCGAAAACAGTACAGGAAAGACGATCAGTTCATCGACGTGAAACTCTATGCGCGGCTGACCTAACGAGCTTCCGTAGCCATGGGCAAGGCAGGGACTCGGCCTAAGCAACCGGTCTGTCTTGAAGATGACATCACGCGTCTCGGCTCCGCCAACCGTAGGCGCAGAGCACCAGCAGACCAATTCCACCCAGTAGCCAGCTCGCAGGTTCGGGTACCGCTGAAATTTGCGAGACGTCTAGCGGCGTGCCCGAGATGACATGGAAATCGGAGAATATCGCATCGGCTGTTCCAGATGACCAATTAAAGACTCCGTTGTCACCACGAGCGAAGAAGGAGACCATGAGCAACTCATCGTCCCAAAAGTCTTGCACGCCCAGAAAAGACCCGGTTCCCTCCGGTGTGTCGTCACCATCCGTGCTCACACCCACCGACACGTTACCATTGGAAGCTACATAGGACACGATGAATCGACCCGTTGTCGTACCACCCACGGGCACCGCAACCGGGGAGAGAGGACTGTTGCCGTCTCGAGCCGCACCCGCAAACGTAAGCAGCCCGCCGTTCATGCTGGCTAGGATAACGCCAACGGAATCGGTCCCGTCGTCGTCCTCGCCAATTCCCATTCCGATGCTGAAACCTCCGATTGCCGAGGCAAACGTGAGATCGAAGTCGACCGCGACGGCAAAATCGAATGCCGGATCGAATGCCCAGCCGGAAGATGAATTGTTGACGTCGACACCGTCGATCGACTTGTATCCAATATCGGTACCGCTGGGAATCGAGCTACCTGTGGCGCTCAGCGTTACTTGAGAGGTCGAGTCGACGGAGCTGGTGAAGTTGGCATTGGGTGGATCCTCGACGATCGTCCAGGTATTGAAATCCATGATGCTGGCGTTGGTGCTCATCGGCACAGAAAACACCGCTACGACAATGGCAACAGTGTAGACGAGTTGAAGTCGACGGCTGAAGAGGTTCATTAGCGGCTCTCTCTATGGTGGCAGTTCAACATAATGAAGGCGTCTGGCTGGCTACAAAAAAAGCTGCCAGGGTCCTCGGTGACAGGCGGCGGCGTTGTTCGACGCAACCACGAAGGGTCCAGGCAGCTCTTTGGCTGTTTGAACATCGAATTGATTATCCACGGCACTAGCAACTCCTCGACGCGTTCAAGAAGACTCATTACTTCAGGCTCAATTCTCATCGATGCCGGAATCGTTGTCAAGAAAAAAAGGGACCATTTCTAGTCTCAGATATCCGACATATCCCAGCGGATTCCAGGAAGGGACCGCCAGTCGGTTGTAGCTACCAGAAAGGCTGCTTTTCGGCTATTCCAGGAACCGGTCGCGCTGCTCGGCGACCGGTAGCACAAGGCACTCCTTCTTGCCAAACCACCGGTAGCGGCGTTTGGCAATGAAGTTATAGACCGGGTCTCGCAGAAATGCCGGGACGACGAGCAGGACCTGCAAGATGGGCCAGGGCCACCGCAAACGACTCAGAATCCGCAGCGCCGCGCTACTGCGGACAAAGGATCGATTGCCATCAATAAGGACCATCGTGCTCAGTTCATCGATCGGCATCTGGAACTGCTCAAGAAGCTTCTGACCCGTCGGCGACTGCAAGGCGGAGAATCGAAAGATGCGATCGCGATCGCGACGTATGACAAACTGCACCCAGGCATCGCAGAAGTTGCAGACCCCGTCAAAGAGAATGACCGGGCGATCTTCCGGTGTGTCGATCGATTCACTCGTAACGGCTGATTCTTTACTTTGTGTTGACGACATCGACGTCACTCAGGTCGGATTGTTAGCTGGAATGGCGACCCACGATACTTGGGCACGAGACAACAATAATCCTCTATCTCCATAATACGTCGACAAACAATGACTAGATAGAAGCGATCCGCCAGGATTCAGTATGCAAACAAACGGAGCCGCCCACGACTCCAAACTCTGGAGAGGTGAGCGGCTCGCTGTTGTTGATTAGAACGACATCTAGACGGAAGCAAGTTCCGCGGTCTCTCGACGCGACTTGGCACGCGACGGGATCTCAATGCCGTATTGCTGGACTTTTCGAATCAAGCTCTGACGACTAACTCCTAGCAAACGAGCAGCGGCGCTCTGATTATAAGCCGACTTTTTCAGGGTCTGCTCTACATGGTACCGCTCCAATTCGTCCAAAGTCAGCCATTCGGCCGGCTTCTCAATTTGCTCAATTGCGGCGGTTGCCGCTTCGAAGCAGGCGGCCGGGGAGACCGAGGATGACGGGGTACTTGCCTCCTCGGATGAGACCAACTGTTCTTTATCCTCAGTGTTAAGAAGGTCCGCCAGAGCCGGAAAAGCGACGCATTCGATGTGTTCATCTGTCGAATAGAGCGCAGCTCGCTCAAGCATGTTCTCCAGTTCTCGAACGTTGCCAGGCCAGGTGTGAGATTGAAGCAGCTGCAACGCACTCGGCGTCAGGTTCTTGCGTGGCCAGCCATTCTGCTCCGCAAATTGGTTCAGAAAGTACTGCGAGAGAACGGCGATGTCTTCAGGACGTTCCGCGAGCGAGCAGGTGTCCAGTTTCACCACGTTAAGTCGATAGAAGAGATCTTCACGGAATCGTCCCTGTTGAACCTCTGTTTCCAAGTCGCGATTCGTGGCGGCAATGACCCGTACATCGACCCGTATCGGCTTGTGGCTCCCCACAGGGACAATGGTTCTGGTCTGGAGCACTCTCAAGAGTTTGGCTTGCTGCAACGGTTCCAACTCGCCAATCTCGTCAAGGAAGATCGTGCCACCGTCAGCAGCTCGAAACAGCCCCACGGTGTTGTTGGTTGCCCCGGTGAAGGAGCCTTTCATGTGGCCGAACAGCTGGCTCTCAAACAGCGATGCCGGCAGCGAGGCACAGTCGACGGTCAGGAAGGGACTATTCGCACGTGTACTCTTGGCGTGAATTTGTTCCGCGATAACTTCTTTCCCTGTTCCCGTAGGCCCTGTGATTAGGACCGTGCTAGGATACCCCGCCACGCGTTCGATTTCACAACGAACGTTTTTGGACCAAGTGCTGATTCCGATGAATTCTTTGTCGTTCATTAGCGTATTCACTTAAAATGCCCTCTAGCTTTGATTGATTCACTGATGTTTCCCTTACTCAATGAGCACAAAAAAAGCTGTCAGAAACTTCCCCCGCGCAATGACACCACAATGGGGGCGCATTACGAGAGAAATGTCTGACAGCGTCTTCGATTCACGGGCCGGTATATAGCAGTCCTACAAGAGGATTAGCACTACCTCATGCGACGAATGTTCAACGTTCCACACCACGACGGTGCAAAATCAGTCTATTTTCAAGGACTCTTCGCGATACGATTCAGCCAAGCAGAAGTCAGGCATCCCGTCGAACAGGACTACTGGTCAGACTCGGGTTAACATTCGCGAAGGGCACAAAAAAACTGCGAGAAACCTTCATGCACGTCGCCGACCCTGTGTGGGGATGACGCGGCAAAGATTGCTCGCAGTTGTTTTGTTTGTCCGCTTGTCGTCTTCAACACTGGCACTCTCCAGGCTCGGTCCAAGTTTGCGGTTTGTCGTGAGACCGGAATCATTCCAACACAATTCCCACGCATTGGTCCCCACTATAACGGTCAGAAATGGCCAGTCAAGTATTTGCGGGAGATTTCTTAAAATCTTTTTATTTCCTCCAGGCTAACATTCCCTGATGCCTTGCGGGAAGTCTAACGATCTCCACCCAGTCCCCTAAGGCATTGATATGACACGGGTTCCGATTCTCATCCGAGCGATCTCCCGCCATTCGGCGAAAGATACCCAGAGGCTGATGAGCAGTCTACAGGCTGAGTGTAGCTCCGATTCATGGACGTCCAGATGTGACCAATTTCTTGTTGCTGCTCCCTCAGCAGATCTTCAGACGCCCTAATCGTTCATTATGAGTACCGATTCAGGTAGTGCCAAGATTCGGCTCCCAATAGCTCGTCACGGGCCGCAATGGGAATTCACCAGGCTGGCCCTTTGATAGCCGAATTCTTACATAGGCGAACTCGCGGTGATCACCTGGCCTAAATCGCAGTGTTGAAATCTGTAGTGTTGCGACCATTACCTGTTGTTGTTCTTGCGAGCAGAGATCGAGCCTTAACAGAATAGTCGCCCTTCCTTCACGCGATATTCATGTTGTCCGGATAAGTTGTTCCCGCGTAACAGTAGAAGATGCAAAGCACCAGCCGGACAGGCCAGCGATTTCAATGCGACGACTCATGTCATTGGCGATTACGCCAAACCGTTCTTGGTGTTTACTCGTCGCGTGCTGCCTATCCTTCTCGCTGACGGGCTGTACGAATGATGGCGGGCGTCTTGAGGCGCATGACGTTACTTCGACGATAGCGAGATTGCCCGATGGCAGCGTCGGCCGCCCCTTGCGGGTTATGTTGGTTCCCGCCGACGGCGGTACCGAAGATGGAACACGCGCCGACTTTGAACCTCTCTTCAACGCTATTACGGATCACTACGGTCTGCATTTTGAAATTCGGGTTGGCCAATCGTACAACACCGTTATTGAGGCGATGGACAACGATCTGGTAGATGTCGCCTTCTTTGGGGCCGTGTCCTATCAAATCGCTCGAGACCGCGGCGCGGCGGAACTATTGGCCGTCGAGCAGCGTGGCGGCAAGTCGGTCTATTATTCGGCCATCTTCCATCGCGCTGACAGTGGCTTCACGACTCTCACCGATCTAAAGGGTAAGAAAGTCGCTTTTGGCGACATGCATTCCACGTCGAGTTTCAGTTATCCCCTGGCGATGTTACTCACCGCCGGCCTCGATCCGGCGCGAGACCTGAGTTCCATTTATCTCGCTGGTAGCCATGCCAATTCACTACAGGCGCTGGCCAATGGCGAAGTCGACGCGGCCTGCGCTTCGCTCGACAGCTATGAGAAGGCCGTCACCGCGGGCAAGCTTGATCCCAAGAATGTTACTTCCTTGCGGAAGAGCGTTCCGATCCCATCGCCTCCGCTGGCGATGCATGTCGATCTGGCTCCAGAAATTAAGACTACCCTGAAGAATGCGCTTCGGGATATTCATGAGAAGCCGGGAGTGAGTGCCGACAGCATTCGCGGTTATGGGGGAAAACGCGTCGATCTATACAACGTCGATTACCCCGAAGAGGAATTCAATGCCGCAATGGCCCCCCTGGCGGGCATCACCCGAGAATTACGAGAAGCTATTCTCCGCAAGGCCGGCGAACGCTGACCGGTATTCCCACTAACAAGTAGTCTCACTCATGCTCCGTTACACTTCCGTCAGTAAACGATTCGCCGGTGGTACACTCGCCGTTGACAATGTCTCGATCCAAATTCCTGAAGGTCAGTTCTGCGTCCTGCTGGGGTCCAGCGGAGCGGGGAAATCGACGCTGCTGAGAATGGCCAACGGGCTCGCAATCCCCACTCAGGGCTCCGTCGAGTTCAAGGGCAGGGTGGTTGATGCGGAATCCCTCAAGGATGTCCGTTCCCGGATTGGCATGATCCATCAGTTGTTCAACCTCGTGCCGCGGGCGACGGTCTTGCAGAATGTCCTGTTTGGTGCGTTGCCTCGTGTTGCGTTTTGGCGAGTCATTGTGGCATGCTTTCCGGAGGAGCTTCAGCGCAAAGCCTGTCGACTAATCGAACAGGTCGGATTAACTGAAGAGCATCTTTACCGGCGAGTCTCGCAGCTCTCTGGCGGCCAGCAACAACGCGTGGCGATTGCCAGGGCGTTCATCCTCGATCCGGACATCCTCCTGGCCGATGAACCGGTCGCCAGTCTTGACCCGGAAATCAGCCGCGATATCCTCGGTTTGCTACGGCGCTCCTCACAGCGGCAGGGCACCACCGTCGTCTGTAGTTTGCACCAACTCGATCTGGCCAAGCAATTCGCCGATCGCATTGTCGGGCTCTCGGCCGGTCGAGTGGTATTCGACGGGAGCCCCGACCGACTTGACGAAAGCACGATTCAGACCATTTATGGAGGCGATCCACGGCAAATGGCTCCTCGGTCACAAGACGAAGATCTGGACGGTGGTCTTGCCACTCCTGCTGATATACGCGTGGCCGTTACGGAAGTTGCATGAACTCGCCCGATCAACCCACGTCCGCTGTGGAGCAATGGGAGTTACACCGGCTCTATGGGCCCAAGACGTTTGCCATTTTGTTCGTGCTGGCTGTGATTCTAACGATCTCCGCGCGTCGTTCCGAGGTAGATAAGGGGATCGTCGAGACGGGGAGGGCGGTGGCCTACTCCGTGGGGCTCGCCGAGGACTCAAGAGTTGCCGAAGGGTGGAAGAAGTTCCTGGGAGATGCTTTTCCCCTTGTGCTTTACACAGAAACGCCCGTATCGAGAATCGAGGACTTCGACCCTACCAGGCTACCCCTGTTCGCGAAGATCGTCTCCAAGGAAGTTCGGGAGTTTGACGCCTCGCAAAACGACTATATCATCAGCGGTCAGCAGGAGTTTGTTTACGACCCGATAGGCTATCTCAAATACATTGGCAAATTGCTTGTCGAGACATTGGAGCTGGCACTGTGGGGGACCATTTTGTCGATCGTCATCGCGGCTCCGTTGGCCTATCTGGGAGCGATCGATTATGCACCCAACCGTGTCTGTTACGGTGCTGCGCGTGCGGTGTGCAGTTTCAACCGTGCGATTCCGGAACTGATCGCCGCGATGATCTTTGCCTTCACTTATGGACCAGGTGCGGTAGCAGGTATATTGGCGCTCGGCATTCATACCTCAGGGTTTCTGGGCAAGTTCTTTGCGGATGACATCGAGAACTCCGCCAAGGGGCCTCAGGAGGCCTTGCGAAGCACCGGCGCGAGCCGGGTCAAGGTTTTGCGATTCGCGGTGTTACCACAGGTGATGCCGCAGTACCTCGCCTATTGCCAATACATTCTCGAGCGAAACTTCCGGTCGGCCACCGTCCTGGGGATTGTCGGCGCCGGCGGAATCGGCGTCGAGCTGAAAGGCCGCTGGGACCAATTCGACTATGCTCACGTTTCAACCATTCTGTTGGCGATTTTTCTTACTGTGCTCGCTTTGGAGAATCTGACGCAACGAATTCGCATCCGTCTCATTGCGGCATGACAACGTGATTGGCAGCTATCCTGAAACCAGTTTTTTCACCGTATTTCGCTCGGAATTTCAATGACACAACTCAGTGAAGAACAACTCGCGACCTGGAATAGAGACGGTTACCTGAAGGTCGAGGGTTTCCTGACTCCGGAAGAGGCGCAGTCGGCGATCAACTGGGTCGACGAGGTGGCCGCCTGGCCCGACTCCGAGGACAAATGGATTCATCACCGGGAAGAGACCTCCTCGGGTATCCGACTTTCCCGCACGGAGAACTTCATGCCATTTCACGAGGGCATGAAACTCCTCCTCACTACTGGAAAGATCGTCGAGGCGATCGGCGAATTGCTGGGTGAGGAGGCGGTTCTCTACAAGGAGAAGATCAACTACAAGTACCCCGGTGGAGGCGGTTACGCCCCTCATCAGGACGCGCCCGCCTACGAGTTCATCAAGAATCACATCACCTGCTTGGTCGCCATCGATGACAACACACCCGATAATGGCTGCCTCTACTTTGCTCCGGGTCTGCATAAGCAGGGTCTGATTGCTCTGAACGAGGATGGTTGTATCGAGGAGTCCGTGGCGGAAGAGATGGACTGGATCCCGATGGAATCGAAGCCGGGCGACGTGATGTTCTTCAGCTCGTATGCTCCCCACATGAGCCCTCCGAATACTTCGGAGCAATCACGCCGAGCGCTCTATTTAACCTACAACGTCGCTTCGGAAGGGGATCTTCGCGACGATTACTACGAGGATAAACGGCGGTCCTTTGCCGCCGACTCAGAAGGCGGCTCTGAAAGTGGCCGCATAAGCAAGATTGGACATTTTCAAGGAAAGACGGTACTGGAAAAATGAATCACACTCTCGATCAATCGTTGGCTACCGCGCTGGCCGAAGCTTCTGTCGACGAACGGGCCACTTTGCTGATCAACTACCTCAACGATCGTGGTCAATCCTTCTATGACGAAAACGTAACGCAGCTCTCTCACGGCTTGCAAAGCGCGCTCTTGGCTCGCAATGCCGGAGCCTCGCCGGAGGCGGTGGTCAGTGCGCTGTTACACGATCTTGGACACTTGCTGGTCGACGAGCATACCGCCACGGGCGACTTTCTCGATGAAGACCTGAACCACGAGGTTGTGGGCGCCGAGTATTTGGAACCTTTCTTCGGCCCCGCCGTACTGGAGCCGATCCGGTTGCACGTGCCGGCAAAGCGGTATCTCTGTACCACGGATGAGACCTATTACAACGGTCTGTCAGATGCGTCCAAGAAGAGCTTCGCGGTGCAGGGCGGCAACATGTCCGACGAAGAAAAGGCCGAGATGGAGAAGAATCCCTACCTCCAAGAGGCTCTTGTCTTGCGTCGTTGGGACGACGGCGGCAAGGTAATCGATCTGGAAACCCCGTCGGCCGAAGATTTTCGCCCGGAATTGCTGGCCGCTCTTGAAGTGAAGCAGAATAGCTAACTCTCAAGATTAACTCGAAGACTCCTGGGCGGCGACGCTGTGATCATAGTATCCGGCGTCGCCGTGTTGTTTGTCGGCGTGCGCAAGGAGTCCTTAAGCGGCTCGCCACATCGGCCGCCCGTGCGCTACAGCGGCTTGTACTCCTGAAACCAGGCCCAGGCATCCGCGACCGTCTCCCGCATCGGGCGCGCCGAAAAGTCCAACTCGCTCTCGGCGCGGGCACTGCTGTAGATCTTGGGTAGAGCCGCCATGGCGATCGCCCCGGAATTGACGTTTGGCTCGCTGCCCGTCAGCTTGCCGACAAGATCGCCCGATCGTCCCGCAATCCAGGAGATAGCCGGACCGATGGCGGTGAGCGGCCTGCGCGCCCCGGTGATTTCAGCAAACACTTTCCAGGCGTCGAGGTAGGAGATGTTCTCGCCCGACAATAGATAGCGACGCCCCGGTCGACCCCGCTCGAAACAAGACAGGACCGCCGCCGCGACGTCGCGCACGTCGACAACACTGAAATAACCACGAGGAGCAAACAATCCTCTTCCACGGGCCACTTCGAGCAACATCTCGCCAGAAGAAGGTTTCCAGTCCCAAGGCCCAAGCATGAAGGCTGGGTTGACGATCGTCGCCCACAGTCCCCGTGAGACCTCTTCTTGCACCGCCTGTTCGGCTTCCCGCTTGGTGACGACATAGGGAGTCTGCACCCCTCCCATCGTCTCGGTCTCCTCATTCGCGGGCGATTCCAATGTGCCGATTCCAACGGTATCGGCACTCGACACGTGAACAAGTCGAGCGTTGATCTGGCGAGCAGCCTGGGCGATTGTGCGTGTTCCGTCGACGTTGATCTGCCGTTGGGACTCGAGCCCCGTCCAGCCGATTTTCACAATTGCCGCCGCGTGGACCACTTGGTCAACGCCCTCGCAGGCCTCGCGGACCGACTTTGCGTCGCGGACATCCCCGTGCAAGACCTCCACGTTCAGACCCTCCAACGGCCGTGCGTCGGAGGTCTCGCGCGCCAGGACCCGCACCTCTTGGCCGCGGTCAAGCAATGCGCGGACAACGTTGTTGCCCACCAATCCCGTGCATCCCGTGACAAGCGTCTTCATGAACCGTCTTGAATCTCAGCGACGCCCGACGGCGCCACAAAGTTTTCTCGCGCAAAGAATCGCAGATGACAAAAAGGAGACGCTAATATAGGCATCGGGCAACCACTCGTCCATATCGTTGCCCAGCCGTGATGTCCGCCCTGACTTTAGGGCTAATGGACCGCGTTGGCCGGCTCTCCGGCCGCGATCGTGTCCTTGAAGACATCTTGCGGTTCGACGAGCTCGTGACGTTGGAATAAGAGTTTGGCAGTCAGCCGAAAGGGAATCTTGAGCCAGCCCGTTACCTTGATATAGAAATGTCGTCTCTGCTGACGACAACCGAGGCGAACCTTGAATTTCGCCGCATTCTGCCCGAGAGGAATGCTGGTAGCACCGCAGTCAATGGCATGCGCAATGTTCTTATAGAAGAGGTTAAAGTACAGATCCGACTTGCGACTGACAGAATAGTCGATTCCCGAGTAGAGAGGGTGAAACGAGCTGCCAGCGAGGATGCCACAACCGAAAGCGACGACGCGATCGCCATCATAGATGACCATCAGATAGAGATCGTCGTGAAGCTCTCGAGCCAGCTCCAGGGCGAGCGAAGCCGGTACGACCTCCAACACATCCGGCGATCTCTCCAGGACCGCCAGGTAGAGCTGGTGGACTTCCTCGGTATAGACCTCTTGGATCGCAGTGCTATTGAGCCCCGCTCCGTGCAGGTGCTCGACTCGCAGCCCCGCCTTATCGAGTTTCTTGAGCGAACGCGTTACCTCGTAGCGGTAATGGCTCTTCATCGCCGAGCAGTATTCTTCAAAACTATGGAACGGCACGTCGAGATGATTCATGGGAACGCTGTCGGCTTTGAGATAGCCTCGTTCGCGAAGTTGATCGAACGCCTCGCACTCACGGTCGTCGAACTCCTTGTAGATTACGATCCTCGACTTTGTTTCCCTCGACAGACGTTGCAGCACGTCGTCCAAGGCATGGACCACCGCCGCGCGATCGACATCCGGAGCAAACCGAACGTGGCTCTGTCCGGCAGTTAGCGGAAGACCACAGAACATAACGTGAAATCGCAAGTAGCCGGGGAAGACCCGGCGAATGACGTCCACCACCTTCTTGATCTTGGGGCCGGCAAGTAGCGCCGCATCGATACGGTATCGACATATGCAGGCGGCCGCGACCGGACGAGACGACTTGTCACGGATCAATACCGACCAGACTTGGGCCTCCTCACAGAAGGCTTTCTGGACCGCCCGAATGAGGCCCGGCTGCATATAGGGATCGGTGGCATCGCAGCAGACCTCGTGCCAGGCGTCCAAGTCCTGGTCGTCGATCGAAAGCGTGATGTCCGATGTGTATGGCACGAATTGGGTTTCTCGTATTAGTTGAGATTCGTCATGCTGCTGTTCAGGATGAGCGAACCGCTTCGGCAACCTCGATCGGCTTGAATAGCTCTCGCTGCTCAGGCGAATCAAACGGGGGAAATATCCATTTCTGACAGCGGACCATCGACCAATGAAGCCAACCCGGCACCGCTTGCACGTAGATCGAGCGTGGATCGGCAAAACAACCCAGTCGAGACTTGAAGGTATCGGCCGTTTGTCCAAAGTAGATTTTCGTCGCTCCCTCGCGCAAGGCGTGATCCATGTCAATCAACATGAGATTGAAGTAGGCATCCGATCGATCATTGGCCTCGCCGTCCACCCCCACAAACATATTCCGATAGACCGTGCCGCTGTGTAGGCTCCAGGCAAAGGCGACGACCTCGTCACCATGGCGAAGCAAAGTCAACACAATCTGCGGGGCCAACTGCCGGCCTAGCTCAATAAAGAACTCCCGTGGCAGTATTTCCAAGCGATGCTCCGCCTTGTTGACAATCTCGATATAGAGCTGGTGCAGTTCTTCGGTATAGAGTCGAGAGATTTCCTCCGGGTCTGTATACCGCTCGACCGTAATCCCGGCCTGGGCAAATTTCTTCTGGGAACGTTTAATCTTGTAGCGGTAATGCGAACGCAGCGTCTGCAAGAATTCATCCAGGCTACTGAATGAGTGCTCGAAGGTGTTCATCGGCAGGCTTTCGGCCTTGAGGTAGCCGCTTTCCTCCAACTGGTCAGCCCACGTGCATTCCGCATCCGTGAATTCCTTGGCCACGATTAGCCAGGCACCCTTTTCTTTGGCGATGCGTCGCAACTGCTGATCGAGTGACCGCATCAAGCGATCGGGGTCGGCCATCGCATGAACTCGGATATTGCTCGCGCCAATGGAGACCGGCATCCCGCACATGATCACTCTAAAGTTCAAGTAGCGGGGGAAGACTTTGCGGATTAGCCGCACCACGGAGGCCAGGCTCTGGCCGAAGAACATGGCGCCGTCGAGAGTAAACTGCGAGACACAGGCTGCCGCGATGGGATCGCCTTGTTCGTCAAGAAACGTCAAGTACTCGAACTCCGACCCCGCGGGGTTCGAGCGTTCGACGGCTCGAAGATAGCGAACATCCATCGGCGCATCTTCATCGTCATCGCACACCTGTCGCCAGGCAGCGAGATCGATCTCGTCGACGGTCTTGGCGATCTTACACGCGTAGCTCATGCCCGATCTTCTCGATGATTGTCCCTATTCCAATATAGTTGGGAAAAATAATGCTGCCTTGGCTCAATCGCGCTACCGCACTCCCACCGGACGAGATTCGGTGGCCACGCTGAGGCGATTCTGGCGTTCCTCAAAGAATCGACCGGCTGGCCCTGCCAGTAAGGCCGGCAGAAAAACGAGGTCACCAACCAGGGCTCCTACCAGCAGCACAAACATCAAAATCCCGAATTGGGAAACCGGCTGAAAACTGCTCAGTCCGAAGACGAGCAGGCTGAGACCCGCAATCAGAGTCGTCTGCGTCATGGCCACTGCGCAGCGACGGTAGGCGTGTCGCACAGCGTCTTTCCGATTCATGCCGTGGCTCATTCCGCGGCGGAACCAGGTAAGAAAGTGAACCGTATCGTCCACGGCGATGCCCATGGCGACACTCGCCGTCATCATGGAGCCGATGTCGACAAATCGTCCACTCCAACCCATGGCACCAAATACTACCAGCACAGGAAATACGTTCGGCAGCATCACCAGCAGGCCGGCTCGAAGGCTGTGAAGACGCGCTATCATCACGACGGCGATCAGTAGGAAGGCAACTAGGAAACTATTTACCAGACCGTCGAAGAGCTCCTGCTGGGCCACATAGAAGAGGGGAACCATACCCGTCTTCACCGCCTCGACACCAGCCGTGCTGTCTTTGACTTCGGCGAGCTGTTGTTTTTCTTGCCGCTGGTAGTCCTCCAGTCGAGCATCATACCTCGCCCTAAAAAGGGCCAACGCCTGGGGATCGTCGGCCAGTTTGGCCTCTTGCTTATCGAGCACCTTGGCAAGTTTCTCGTAAGCCTCAGCGTATCCCTTCGTGATCGCTTCTCGATCGGCTACGTACGCCGCCGCCGCCTCCTCTTGGAAATCGTCGAGCGTTTTTTGAATCTCGCCCAAGAACTCCTTGTACCCCTCGGAGTCTTCGATGCCACGCGTGCGACATGAGATTCGCCAGAGCTGGGTGTCGCCCTCGGAGCTAATCATGCGGGCTTCTTCGAATCGCTCGCGATGTTTCTCCAGCTGAGTATTGGTCGTGTCGTCCTTCGTCACGCTCGGCAACAGACCAACTCCCTGGATTGGCCGATAGAATGTCCAGGCGGACAACGTCGCATTGACTTGGTCGATCTCCCGAACTCTCTGCTGGATGGCGGCAGTTACCTTGAGTTGATCGAGTGTGTTGAGGTCCGACTTGTTCGTGTCGAATTTGACCACGATCTCCATGGGGACCTGCGGCCCAATCTTCTCGGCCAGCCAATCAAAATCGACACAGAGCGGATGGTCGTCGGCAAAGAAACGCCGCGTGACGAGATTCGTCTTGATGTCGAGAGCTCCCCACGCGAAGAAAGCCAGCACCACCACGCAGATCGTCGAAGTCACGGCATGATGCTCGATGGGCACTCGACTAAGACGATCGAGCCACGAGGAGCTGTCGACGCCGACCGACGAGACGGGGCGGGGCCAATCGGGTTGCCGACCACCTCGAAATCGAATCCACAGGTTGTCGAACAGGGAGAGCAGAGCGGGTAACAGCAAGAACAGGATAACAAGGCTTCCCAAGATACCCACCGCGGAGTACGAACCGAAGTCACGCACGGGGCGAATATGACTGACCGCCAGCGAACCGACACCAATGGCCGTCGTCCCGGCCGCCAACGCGCACGGTCCCCACCCGACTCGGATGGCTTCGCCAGGCGCCCTCAGAAGCGATCCTTGTCGCGCCGCGTCGCGATAGTAATTCACAAGGTGGATTCCGGCGGAAAGCGCCAGTACGTATACCAGTACCGGCATCACCACCAGGACCAAGTTCATCCGCCCACTGAAGTACTCGCCGTACGCGGAAAGATCGATGAAATAGACAAGGCTCTGAGAAAACAGAAAACTGTAGGTCGAGATAGTACAGATGACGATCAGCAGCCGAAAGCTCCGCAGACTGAGCAGCGACATCAGTACGGCAACCAGACTGGAAAGCCCAATTAGTCCGAGAATCGCTTCTTCACTCGCCTGGTCGACTGCCGCGTTGGCGACCGCATCGCCCGCCATATGCAAGGACTTCGCATCGATGCCAATCTCGTTCGTGGCGATGTCACGGATCACCCCGATGGCGTGTGTCCGATTCTCGTTGCCAGTAGGCGAAAGCGTGATGAAGACGCCGGTCTCATGTTCTTTGCGACCGATCATCAGCCCAAACAGTCGATCCAACGCCGCCTCCGTCTCTAACAGAAGCGGCGGGCTGGTTAGTTGATCAAGCAGGTCCGCGCCACTTGTGACACGCGCAAACAGGGCTTCTTCTTCCGGCTCGGCAGAGTTCGACTCCGCGGAGTTCACTGCGTGTCGGCGAATCGCCTCAGCAAACCTTGGCAACCGAGCGTCATCGATCGTGCAGCCCTGCCAACTGACCAAGACGAATTCGTCCGTGCCAAAGTGCTCGAGAAACCGCTGGTAGTCTTGCGAAGCGTCGAAGCTGCTGGGGAGCCATTGCTCGATGCTGTTATTGTTCGACAGCTGGGCGCGCCATGCTCCCCAGGCCAACAGCGGAAACAACGCGGAAAACGCAAGCACAATCGCCCACCGCCAGCTGGCGATTAATGACGGACGCTCGGACATCTTCGGCTCAGGTTGGGTCACAGGGCGTCGTATCCGAATCGATCCGAGGACCAGTCAGCGTCCGCTCATTCACGGTCGTCGATGATCAAGAAACCGTGATTGGAGACTGAGGGCTGCATGCAAGACAGAAAAGTTGCGGACTCGATACGACCCCGGGCAATAAGCCGCCCAGTCCGCAAACACATAAGTCTTTCATTATACATTCGGCCTTTTCGATTGGGCCTCGGATCAGAATCGCATAAAAACCTACGAATGCCTATCCATCGACTAACTCCTATGTATTGAGTGGTATACGACCGAAATGGGCCCCATGATTTTGATTTCTTATGCATCGGAATGCGCCTATAGGATGGGTTTTTCCGGATATTTCCAATCAAAATCGTTGTCTCAGGCCTTACAGAAACCCATCAGTAAATACCTATTAATCGTGGATTTTACATCGGTAATGATTGATATCAGCACGCCTCCCAAGTACCATAAGTAACAAATAGACAGTCTGCGATATATGGGATATCTAAGGTGAGCGTGCAGGACTCGATCACTGGTTGCAAGCAGACTTCAACGATCTCGACGGCCAGGCTCTCAGGAACAGCATCTGCTTGGCTCCACTAGCAGCAGGAACGTGATATGAAGTTCGCTTTTCTTGTTCATCCGCTTTCAGAAGAGACGAAGGCCCTATTGCACTTGGACGACGGGGGTGCCCTCCGCAAAGTCTGGTCGAACGGGGGCAACTTGTTGGAATTCTGCGACAAGCTGAGCCTGTCCATGTCGAGCCGGGGTATGCAAGGCGACGAAACCCCCATTGTGAGGGTTATCGACGAAATGCCCGGCCTTCTCTCCCAGGATGATTCGGAGTGCGAGGGACGACTCTACGAGATCCCCATGCACGTTAGCGAGATCCTCGACGATCCATCTCGGGCCATGGGCTATATGGAACAGGCGGTCGATGCGGCTGCCGAGTGGGGAGCCGATTTGGTAGGCCTTGGTTCCATGACAGGAATCGTCGGCGGTCAGGGACAAGTCTTGGCGGAGCGTGGCCCGGTGCCCGTCACCACAGGAAATAGCCTCACGGCTTACGCGGCCCTTCAGGCGGTCGAGAACGCCTGCCACGAGGCCGAATTGAATATCGAAGATGAAGTCGTGGCCGTGGTCGGCATTCCGGGCAGTATCGCCACGGTAGTCGCGCGCCTTCTGCGACCTCGCTGCCGGGAGCTGATTCTCGTTGCCCGTCGCAACTCAAGTCGCGCCAATAAGTTGAAGAAGGAGTTGGACGCCGATCTTGTCTTGGACAGCGCCGCCGCACTCGCCAAAGCATCGATTGTCGTATCGGCCACTTCGACGGGTGGCTGCATACAGCAGTCAGATCTTCGCCCCGGCACCGTGGTAGTCGACGTGGGAGTTCCGGCCGACGTTGACGGATCGAAGGCCGAGCGCGACGATGTTCTCATTCTCTCCGGTGGTCTCGCTCTAACACCCAGCAGCATGTCGCGCGAGTCGATGTGGCTCGGATTCCATCATGGTATGGTGCCATGTTGTCTCGGTGAGACAATGACCCTGGCGCTCGAAGGTCGCGCCGAATGCTACACGATCGGCCGCGATCTCTCGCCCGACGGCGTTATTGAAATCGGCGAAATTGCTCGCCGACACGGCTTCGATTTCAGTCCGCTGATTTCGTTTGGGCTGCCGGTCAAGGATTCCACACTCACCAGCTTTAAGAAAGCTCTGTATCGCAGCCGCCGCACCCTCCAGGCGTGCGCTTGCGGCGAGCTTCTGCCGGCCAAGTCGGTCCAGGAACACAATTGCCAATGTGAGTCGCTCGATCAGAGCAACGGATCAAACGGAATCGAGTCCAATGGAAGTTCGAATGGAAACGGCCGACATGCGGACGCTCGCCACGGCTCGAACGGACATCATTCCGGCAACGGCTCCACGCAGACCGAACTGCCCAGTCAGGAGAAGAACTCGACCGCTGAAGCGGCTCGTCGAGAAGCGGAGAATCAGTCACGAGCGGATCGAGCCGAGGTTCGACATTCGCGCTACATCAATCCGGTCATGGTCGCGCTCAGCGGGAACAGCGGCTTTGTTCGCACCTTTGTTCGTGGCGAAGGATGCTACGTTTGGGACCGTGACGGGAATCGTCTACTCGACTTTGTGTCGGGCTTCGGCTCCATGAACGTTGGCCACAATCATCCGCGTGTGGCTGGCGCCATCCAGGACGCCTTGGCCACCCAAGCGGTCGGATTTGCTCAATCAGGAATCAATCCCTATGCCGCAGCGCTGGCCGAACGACTGGTTTCCATATCGCCCGCCGGCTTAGAGATGGCGTTCTTCACAAATAGTGGAACCGAGTCGGTCGAGGCTGCCCTTAAACTGGCTCGCATTTCGACAAAACGACGACGCTTTCTCTACTGTCACCGCTCGTATCACGGCAAGTCGTTCGGCTCGCTTTCGGTAACCGGCAATCCGAACTACCAGGGGCCGTTCGGACCGCTGCTGCCGGAATGCGATGCCGTGGACTACGGTGATCTGAAAGCTCTGGAACGTCATCTGCGAGACAAGCAACACGCCGCGTTCATCGTCGAGCCACTGCAAGGCGAAGGCGGAATGGTTGTCCCTCCCGCGGAATATCTGTCCAAGGCGGCCGAGATCTGCCGAGCCCACGGCACGCTCTTGATCGTCGACGAAGTCCAAACCGGGTTAGGTCGCACGGGGGAGATGTTTGCCAGCGACAGGTACGGCATTGAACCGGATGTGTTGACATTGGCCAAGAGTTTGGGCGGAGGCATGATGCCGATCGGAGCCATGCTGGCTCGCCGTGACCTCTGGAACAAGGCCTACGGAAGCGTTCAGAACTTCGCGCTGCACACCAGCACCTTTGGTGGTGGCAGCCTCGCCTGCGCCGCGGCCATGGCGGCAATCGATGTCATTACGGAAGAAGGGCTCGTCGAAAACGCCCAGGCTCGTGGCGAACAGCTCGTCAGTGAGCTTCACAAGCTCCAGCAAGAAACCGGTGAATTCATCACCGAAATCCGCGGCGAGGGTCTCATGGTCGGCATCGAGTTCGCGCCACTGCGCGAATCGATCGGCGCCCATTGGCGACAATCGGACAAGACCGGCATGATGCAATACATGGTGCCCGATCTTGATCGCCATATTGCGGAAGTTCCGGCATTGTTTGTCATGCAAACGCTGCTCAAACGGAGCGGAATCTATGCTCAAGTCGCCCGCTCACGCGGCAATGTGCTCCGCGTTCAACCTCCGCTGACAATCACCTCTGATCAGATCACCACGTTTGTCGAAGGTGTTCGATCCGCCTGTCTCGACTTGCAGGCGACAAGCTGCCTGGTTGATGGAATCATCTCGAAGTCGGTCTCCGGGCACCACGACGGCAGCAAGGATCAGCCGCCGGCATCGCCGACTCCGGGGGTCAGCAACGGCTCGCCCGCCGCTCCGGCTCCCGGCACGGTATCGCTGGAGCCGGCTGTGCGTCGATCGCACTGAGCTGAAACGTTTAGGCGATCGACGAACCGGTCAAGCAATTGTTCGCCACCAGAGGGTCCCAGCAATTGCTTGTCGTAGAGCAAGCTAATTGTCATCTGTCCGGCATAGGAGACGACGCCGAATCCGGCGCCCGTCCAAGGCCGCACCGGTGGCAGCGGCTCGATCTGCTCCAGCCTCACTTCGCCAATCTGCAAGCGACCGCTTTCCGTTTGTAGCGCACTCTTATGGAAAGCTCGCCCGAGATTACTCAGCACGCAAGTGGCCAAACAGCGATCGACCGGTTGCAGCCTGCGTAGACTGCCCGTGAAAAAGCGTACCGCGCCGATGATTCGGAGCATTGTGACCGTTAGCCGCAGGCGCTTCACAACCCGCATTTCGCGAGCCAGAACTTGTAACATGCGGCGCGGATCCGCCCAGCGATAGACGCGGCGTTCGACATTGATCATGCCGACACAATTCGCCGCCGGCATCTTGTCGTGTAAACATGTGCGCAGATTGACCGGAACCATGACACGCACGTGGCCCCGTACCGCCTCCGACGATTCTCCCTCCAACCAGTCTTGAGAAGCAATCATCAGATCGCGGAGTAACAGGTCATTGACAGTAACACCTTCACCACGAGCGGCCTGCAATAGCCGGCGACTAGATTCTTCATCAATTTCTCGGCGACACGAGGCAAAGGTCGTCAAGGCGTGCTCCGCCAACTCATCTTGAACGGCGGGCGGTCCTCCTGCCCGGCCACGCAGCGGCAATGGTCGATGCAGGAAATACTCAAGCGATCCAATCATGCACAGCATTTCGAATGGCCAACGGAGCCATTGCATTGCTCGCGATGACGAGAATACGTCGCGATCCGCGAGCTGGCCTTCGTCAAGCACCGGTAGCGGCACGCGCTCGCCTCTCGTTTCATTGGAGTAGGCGATCAACAGATCTTCACAGAATCGCATCGCTCCCAGTCCATCGCAACAGACATGATGGAGGGCCAGCCAGAGAATCGCCTTTCCATCGCGCTGGCAGACCGTGATTCGCAGGCCGACTTCTTCGTGAATATCATGCGGCGAAGACTCGGCGGCGACGTCCAGATTAGGATCGCTCTCCCAACTCACGCTGGGCCGCTGTTGGGCAGCCGTGACAAAACGAGCCTCGTCACCCTCACCCTGCACGACGGAGCGAAGCAGCGGGTGGCGAGCCGTCGCCACATCAATGCTACGTTCCAGCAGGGTGCGTTCCAGCTCCCCCGTAAATCGCAGCCGCAAATAGAACACCATCGGATGCGACCGGCGGTCGTCCTCCAGCATGTAGTGCTCGAATTCTGTCAGTGGGCGGTCAGAGCGCATAGCTCTATATTAATCGGTATCCGAGCGCGAGGGACACAGCGATTATTCGAGCCGCCAACAAGCGAGTTCGGCTATTCGTTCTCGAAACGGTATCCGACACCATGCACGGTGCGTATCAGTCGCGGTTTCGACGGCACAAGCTCGATTCGTTTGCGGAGCTGTGAGATGTGCTGATCGAGCGTGCGGCTATTGGGAAAGTGCTGCTCCCCCCAGCCGTGTCGAAAGATGGTCGGGCGGTCGAGCGCTTCACCTTGGCGTTCGTGAAGGAGCTGTAATATTCGCACATCTCTTAGACTCAGCTCGATCGATGTGCTATCGCGCACCGCCCGAAGTTGTTTTGGGAATACTTCCAAGTCACCCATCATGAACGACTCACCACCGTTGCCCGGAACTCTGGCGTGGCAGCGCCGTGTCACCGCGCGAATGCGGGCCACAACCTCCTTCACGCCAAACGGCTTCACGATGAAATCATCCGCCCCCAGCTCCAGGCCAAGTACTTTGTCGATTTCCTCCGATTTGGCGCTGATAAAGATGATTGGCACCTGCGGATCGTGCTGACGGATCAGGCGACAGACGTCGTATCCGCTACTCTTGGGCATCATGATATCGAGGCAAACAAAGTCCGGCTGATGCTCGCGATAAAGCTGTTCGGCTTCACTGCCGTCGACTGCTTCGACCACGGCATAGCCTTCGCTTTCGAGAATCTCCGCCAGTCCCTCACGAATCAGGCGATCGTCTTCAGCCAACAATACCTTCATTCGGCTGCCTCGCTGTGGATGGATGTGGAGCGAATGGCCCCCTCGGCCGGAGTGTGCAGGCGAACTTCAAAGTGGGCGCCTGGAGTCGAGTCCAAGAGCGTCAGATCTCCACCATGAAGCCGCGCTAGTTGGCGGGCAATCGACAAGCCGATGCCAGTACCGGCGACCCGTTCGATGCGGTCGCTGCCACGATAGAAGGGTTGGAAGATTTTCTCGCGCTGTCCGGCGTCGAGCCCTGGCCCCTCGTCTGCCACCGTGATCGTCGTGACTTCTCCCTCGCGCTCACACGTGATTGTGACGCGATCTCCATCCGTGGCGTACTTTTCCACATTGCTGAGCAAATTGACCAAGATCTGCTCGACCGCGTCACTGTCCATCTGCACGAGCTGATCGCACGCACCCTGCACAACGATCTGCACGCCGTGCTGCGAAAGCGTCTCGCGAAACTGCTCGACCACGCGGGAAATCACCTCGTCGATCGTTGCGGGGCGAGGATGCAAGCGGATTCGGTCGCGCTCCGATCGCGCGAATGTCAATACATTGCCAATCAACCGGGACAGACGCTGACTCTCGGAAACGATCACCGACAGTCGTCCCTGAGCCGTCTCTGCGGCCTTGGGGTCATCGAGCTGATCGAGATCGGATTCGAGCAGCTCCGCATACATACGCACGTTCGTCAGTGGTGTCTTAAGCTCGTGAGACACCTGATTGACAAAAGTCACACGCTGAGCCGCCTCTCGCAGGTGACGCTGTTGCTCGCGATATATGAAGATAGCCAAGATCAGTAGCCCCAGGCCAACAACCGATAAACTCGATAAAACGCTAAAGTATAGGACGCCCGCCGAGCCCGGCTGACTCTCGCTCGACAGAAAGTACTTCAGTCGCCAGGAGGCGAGCGGTTGGCTCAAGGCCAGCTCAGCAAATGGCTCGGCAGCTACGTCCGGCTGAAAACGTCCCCACTGATAAACGACCTTGCCACCTGAATCGATAAGCTGCACACGCTTCGAACTGTCAGCTCGTCTTCCCTTGAGCGGGAGATGATTCGACGTGTCGGGCAACTGCGCCACAATGTCCGCCATCCAACGAGATCTCTCCAGCAGCACACCAACCAATACGTCGTCGGGCCGACGCATCCAGAAGATAAGATTCAAGCCACGCCCCCAATACCAGGTGTACCATCCCGAGTCGCCGACCACCGGGTTCTCGGCGGCTTCCCGCTGCAGGGCAGGGGGTTGCGACCCAGTTTCCCTCGAGGAGGTTCGCGTGAATCGTATTGGTTCCACTTCGTCCATGGGCGGCAGTTGCAGAAATTCATTCCCATCCGATTGCGGCTGAGGCGTGTTAAGATTCTCATCATTCGCCGGCTCCGGACTACGTGTGCCAAAATTGTCACTTTCGAATAACTGGCGCTCTGATGGACCAGCGGACCGCAGCTGGGTGGCCGGCGAGGGGCTTTGGGAGAGCAATTCGCCATTGAGCAGAACATCGCCAAAGGCGTTCAAGAATTGCACCTCTGCCGCACTAAGGTCCGCCATCGGATCGGGATGAACCACGCGACCGTCCGCCGCCAGCACGAAAATTTGCCGAACATGGGGATTCTGCCTCGTGGCCTGGCGGATCGTGGCGGCTTCGGGAGAAAGGTCTTCCAGCAAGTCGAGCAATTCTCGTTCGCGCTCGGCGACAAGCTTCATGGCCGTCTGATCAATTGCCCGAAGCTGCTCGAGTCGAAATTCCAGCTCTCGCTGTCGAGCCTCGATTTCCTGTTGCTGAGCAAAGCGTAAGCCGAGCCAGGCCAGCAGTACCAGCGGCACACAAATCATCAGCGTTAGATAGACGATCTGTTTGTTGAGCACGGACAAGTCGACGGAACAGCCCGCCGCTCATGAGTGGAACTTCGGTAAAGAAGACTGGAATCGATTGTACGCAAGGTCTCGAGTTCATTGAAACCGCACGCCTTTATGAAAATACGGCGATCACGCGGCCGGCGGAAGCTACTGAGGATAGATCCCACCGTACCGCGAATCGCCGTCTGCCTCACATCATCGAGAAGGAACAGCCCGGGGCTTCGCGTTGGCGCGGGTCTGTTGCTGCTGCTCCCTCATACCCTTACGGCTCCCGAGGTAGTCGTTTCCCTCGAGCTTTTCAGACTGCCCCACGTTTAAGACAGCGATGTCTTCCAGTTCATCGTCCTCAAGTTGAGTATTTCTCTGCCGCAAGTACTCTGCGATATTCTGCAGCATCTTTCGTGCTCCTTCGACATCGCCCTTATCTCGCAACAACATGGCCTGAATATTTCGATCGTTGGCGACTTGCACCACACAGCTCACCGCGACCGCCTTGTTGGTGTTTCTCTCTACGACCTCGGTGGCGTCGCTGAAATTGACATTGATGCTGCTAGTGAGCCGATCGGTCGTCTTGGTCTGCATATTGGTATAAGAGACCGACACGGTCGCCACCGGGCGCTGCTTGCCAGATTCCGTTGGCGGTACCTCCACCTCCAGAACCAGATATTTTTCCTGCTGACTATAGATCTGGTTGAACTTCACGACGACATGCTGTCCTGTGATTTCGGCGTCGTAATTGATCACACGCACCGGTCGAATCCCCTCGGCGCACTCGATGTCGATAGCAACTTCCTGGGCCACCACCGAAAGTACATCGTCGAATTCGGCGTTGAAGAAAGCGACCAGATCACTGGCCGACTGCACAAACACATGGGTACCATCGCTCTTGTCGGCCAGGTTTGACATCAGGTCTTCGTTGTAGTCGAGTCCCAGACCGATCGTGGAGACCGCGATACTCTCCTTGATCAGCGAGGCGCCCAGATCGCCCAATTCCGTGGGCGACTGCGGGCCGACGTTGGCCAGACCATCGGAAAGCAAGATCACACGATTGACCCGTTCGCGACCAAGAAACTTGCGGACTTCCTCTGCGCCTTTGCTAACACCACCGAACAAAGCGGTCGAACCGCCCGCTTCGATCTGTCGAATCTTGGCGATCACGCTCTCTTTGTCGGTCAGTCGCGTCGCCGGTACCAACACATTCACCGTCGAATCGTAGGTGACAACGGACACAATATCTTTCTTCTGCAGCCGTTCGATAGCGGCGATGGCCGCCTCTTTGGCCCGAGCGATCTTTTCCCCAGACATCGATCCCGACTTGTCGAGCACGAGCGCGACGTTGACCGCGGCCCGCTCTCGGTCGGCTTCGAGCTTGAAACCGGTCAGGCCCACCTTGACGAAAGTTGTCTGTTTCTTACCCGCCAGCAGCGTGGGATACGCCATGGCCGCTTCGAGCTTGGCCTGAGAGGCCCTGGCTTGCGGCAGTCCGAACGGATTCACAAGAAACAGGACGGCCAGCGTGACGATGATTGATTTGCGAATGTTGCCCGACATAGGACACCTCCATTGTTATCTACCCACTTCACCGCGTGAGAAGTTCTCGCGGTTCGGTGACGAGTCCTCCGAGAGCTCGCTTCACCAGAGGAATTATCGCAGCTGAGCCCCACCGAGTGGTCAAACGCCTGTCACGCGTTTGTAAAAGATATGTAAAACCCGCGGGCGAGCTGTCGAGCGACTCAGGACTCGATTGCCAGACCTAGAGGATTTCCAGCACGTGCAGGAACCACCATCCATGGCCGGCAAACACCAGCCCCGGCAGAATCAGCAGCGGCAGCAGTTTGAACACCGAGCCCGTGATCTCACCGTCGTCGCCGATTCGGGGTGAACCTGGCAGACTATCGAGCAAGACCGAGTCCGCTGGGTTTTCTGGAATATAGAGCAGCGGCTCTCTAATGACGTGTTCCTCCTGCTCCCCTTCCTCTTCATCACTAAACTCCATCACATCGGAGCCAACATCGCCTTCAGCTTCACCTTCAAATCGAGTCGAATCGTGCGTCTTGCCGATCGCCTCGTACTCTCGGCCGTCGTCAGCACGAAATCGAAAGGTGTACTTGTAGACGGTCTGTTCATTGATCTTGGTATTCGTCGGCTCCACCGAAACGAGTTCGCCAGTGGCCAGCTTCCCATTTCGGAGCAGACGCCCTCCTCGCAGACCGCGATAGAGCCCGTAGGCGACCATGCCAAACCCTACCAGCGGAAAGATCATCGGCAGGAGAAACATGAGCCCACCACCTAGGGATAGTCCTTGAATACGAGATCGGCCCGGATCTGCAATCACATATTCGGCGATGATATTCGCACCTTCGGCGTAAGCGCCTTCAAACCCCTTGGTTGCTCCCGTGTAAGGCTCGCCATCGACGGAATACTCGTATTCAAAGCGATGGACTGGCTGCTCGTTGATGCTCATGCGGGCGTCAACCACGGCGGTGATGACACCATCGGTCGTGGCCAGCTCTCCGCGAAAGAAAGCCAGGTCGTGCAAAGCCGCTGTCCCACCAAAGATCCAGACGAAGACTAGGCCAAAGCCGCCAAAGAGCCAGCCAAACTGATTGAGAAAGCCCCCCAATAACAATCGCAGCCGTACTGAAACCGGCACATGGCGAGGCGGATCGCCGGGCGACCAGGGCTTGTAACTCTCGAACTGAGAATATCTCGATGCCATTTCAGTCGTTGACCGCAAACGTTCCGGGGGTGCCATCTTCTCGGCGACAATGCACCGCGGCGGACCAGAACACCGCTACGGCTACTTCGCCGATTTCTCGCTCGGCGGGCCGATCCACTCGAACGGATTATGGGCAACTTCCCAGAGAAATCCATCCGGGTCTTTGAAGTATCCGGAGTAACCGCCCCAGAAGACCTTCTGCCCAGGTTTTGCCAAACTGCCGCCGGCCGCAACCGCTTCTTCAAGAACCCGATCGACTTCCTCTTCCGAAATTACATTGTGTGCCAAGGAAAACCCTGGAAAACCCTCTCCTTCCCGCGGCACCGTGGCATCGTCCGCCAGTTCATCTCGCCCATACAGACCCAACCAGGTTCCGTTAAGCGTAAAGAACGCCACCGTCGGGGGCGATTCCATTTTGGGAAAGCCAAGCCCTTGTTCATAAAACTTGATCGAGGCCGCCAGATCCCGGACCCCCAGGGTAATCATGCTGATTCGTGGTTCCATGCCTTGCAGCCTTTCATCATTCGCTAACTATACGTCCGAAATAACTCAAGTGGCTTGTCGATCACCCGTCCGACTTCTGTCTGCTGCGTCGGCACCTGATGAGGAATAAGAAAAAGGTACGCCGAGATTGCCAATAAGATCAACACCAGCGTCCAACGGAGCCAAGGGGTTAGTTGCTTCGGTGGCGGCCCCTCAAGAATGAAGCGATAACAGGCCATCGTAGTGCCCGCCAGGAGAATGCCCGTGACGACGCACAACGCCATCGAAAGTTGGTAGCCGTAGGCATGACGCCAGACAATCCAACTCGTGGCGCCCACGCAATGCCCGATCGTCACGGCCGCGGAGAACGCCAAGGCCCAGAATCGCGGCAACAGCACAAGCAACCCGGCGACCATCGAGAGCCACAGCAAGACCGCCGGACCAATCGCCCACGGCCCGTAGCTCAACACGCGATTGGCTTCAGGCGACAGTTCCCGCACCAGCTGATAGTCCCCCGTCCAATAATCGGGGAGCTGCCCGGTGAGCGTCAGGGACAGGTCAATCAGAAATAGCACCGTCGGTGCGACGAACAGCAGCAGATGACGAGCGTTCATGGAGCCAGGATAGCCGAGCCAGCAAAATCTCGCGATGGGAGGCCAAGTCGGCGGCCACGCAGTCCCGTAAGCGGGGACTGGCGATGCCCGCCATCTTAGCGCATCGCGGGCTGATCCGCTGCGCCTGCCGGTGTTGCCGGTTCGATTTCCCCTCGCTGGGCCAGCCTTTGCTCTAGCTCCCCGATGGCCGACTCAAGCTCCTGCGGCACTTTGTACTCGCTCTCCGAGAGCTTCTCTCTGAACCTGATGAGTTTTTTCAACGATGTCGGATGCGTGACTTTGCTTACACCATAGACGTATTGGTCACACTTTGATTTAGACGATCCTGCTTGGTCAACAAGTCGATAGATGGTTTCGCGAACTTCATCGCAGGCGTCGAAATCACCTTTTCGCTCCAAGCGGGAGTACAGAATCGTCATTTGTGCCAAAGCGTATACCTTATGCTCGCGACTCTCCGCTCTATCAAATACTGTCTTCAGAAACGCAAGCGACCTGGAGCTTCCCAGGGCGCTTATTTCGCGCAGCCGCACGGAACCTGGATGACGTTCGTGCATCTCTTCCAGGTATCGGGCGCCGTCGGCGTGGCCCACCTTCTTGATGAAGTGCGCCATGAGGTAGGCACGCGACAAGGACCCATCATCTCGTGCCGTAATTCGCTCAATGGCCTTGGCTTGAAGGCGAGGTACATCGAACCGAGCTATCGCGAGAAGTTTGTCGATTGACTCGGTAAGCTCCGAATTCGATGTGGCTTTTTCAAACTGCTGGAAGGCTGCGTCTCGATCGGATTCTATCGCGATCAATTCCTCTTTGACGATACGTGCCAGAGCGTTTAGATCTTTGTACAAGATCTCTGATTGCAACAGGTAGTTACACTTGCTGATGAATTGTGCATAGCCGACAACTCCGCTCCTTGACTCCAACCCTGCAATGCGGAACATTCCATTTGCCACGATATGGAGCGAGTCGGAATCGTCGTGCAAGAACAGGATCGTTTCCTCTCCGACCTGTAGATCGGTGTCCCTGCTAAGGTCGCTACGGCGATACGCAAATGATGTGGCCACCTCCGATAAATTCAATACATACAATCGGGACTCCCCCTTGAGCACCTCGTCGGCATGAAACACATATTCGCTATCGATTCGGCCGCGCAGGATCAACGATGAGTTGCGAGTTAACTCTCGGGGCTTCTGGTGAAGCCACCACGAGCTCGCCAAGGCCTCCTGGCCACAGCCGCACGCAAGGATGGCGAACACTATCAGCCTGATCGAAAAAAAGGCGTTCTGCTTCATTTCGGCGATCCCTGCCTGGGACGGGCTGTCGACTGCCCTGATCTTGCCTGATTGCTCGACGTTGCCTGGCGATCTTCGCTGCGGAGAGTAACAAGAGAGGCCGAAACGGGGCAACCGGAACTATTGCCATCAGCGGCTAACCGCTATTTTTCCCGCAGTTCCCAAAATCTTCTTGTGACCACCGGCCGCCAACAGTTAGAATGGCACCGTCTGGTCAGACAGAGGGGGCCGAAGTCTTGGGGGCCTCGCTGGCGGCCATATGCGTCCGTTGAGAGGGCCGTCTGGACTGGAGGCTCCGGGGCTACTTCCCCGAGGTGAAAGTTTTCAGGCGGCGGATAACGAGTCGTGCCGAAGGGCAAGCACCAAGTCGTTTTGCGCTATAAGGCAAGCGCACGACGGCTGCCTGCCTGAAGCTTCATCTAAAGCGGGTTATCATGGACACCAGTCGCATCATCCTCGGGGCAGGGCTGTTATTCATTGCCGTTTGGGCCTGGGCCTCTGGTGATCGACCGGAGCGGCAGCTTCGAACTGTCCCGCCAGAGACCGCGACAGATGTCACCAGGGATGCCACGCTTCTGAGCGATGGCGACGCGACTCACCCGCCCTCCATCAGGCAGACGCCGAAAGATGAGCTGGCCAAGGAGTCCAGCACTTCTCACGCTTCTTACGAAGCGGGCGCTCACAGCGACGACAACCTCGATGACAACGGGCGTGCTCACTTCCATCCGCACGGCGATCAGGTCTGCGCCTCGGGCTGTGCGGTATCGAACCATCCCACCGAACAATTGACGCAAACGCGTTTTGAGCAGCTGCTGGAAGAATATGCTGCGGGTCCTCTGGATGGATCGAACCTTGCTCTCGAGACGCTTTTGTTTTTCGGTCCTCAGAGTGCCGACTTTCTTGCAGATCAACAAGCGAGCGCGACCGATGCCATAGATCCGTCCCGTATCACAGCTGCGCTCTTGGAAGAAGAAAAATCGAAAGCCTCGTCAGCTGAGGCAGAGCCTCTCACGGACATCAGCGGAGAACACCTGTCCTTCTTGGAAGAACAACTGCGGCGCCACACCGTCAAGGTGGCGGTTCATGTTATGGACGAAGACGGCATCTTGCGGGCGGAACTACCGCCGACTCGCGTGCCACTTGATCGGCGACACATTTTCAAGCTCGACGTCAACGACCTGCAGCCGCTCGTCGTGAGTGGAACCGTAAAGCGAGTCGGCCTGGACCACCTCTGGACGCGTTTGTGACTGGAGGGTGTCCACACCGTGGCAGGACCGTGGTTCACGGTCGAACAGAGTGGAGACGACTGGCAAGAGCTGGGTCAGATGTGGCTCAGCAATGGCAAAGTGGACTGTCGCGCAAGAATTGAATTGCGACTGGCACTCGAGGAGGCAGATCATGTGGCGCAGACACTCGATTCCAAACAGACCCTCCAGACAACAGCGTCGGGCCATGAATAAGATTCCAATCATTCAGGGGAGATGGACAATGCGAGTTAGTACAAATTGCGTTTTATCGTGCGTGACAGTCGCTGGATGTTTGGCGGCGGTGTTGGTCGTCGGTGACCGGGCCGTGGCCGATCCGTGCGGCATGGTCCCTCCTTACAATTTCAATCAGGCTGCCCCGCCATCGCTGGCTCGCGTCGGTCAGCAGCGAACCTACGCGTTTCATAAGGATGGCGTGG